>Ga0314772_1000030_pt1 | contig 81686 bp, 89 predicted proteins | sample MetaGCBIW2018_FD_204520 | JGI IMG/M metagenome (GOLD analysis project Ga0314772, IMG submission 204520) | Cryopeg brine microbial communities from Beaufort Sea near Barrow, Alaska, United States - CBIW 2018 | ecosystem: Environmental > Aquatic > Marine > Coastal | place: USA: Alaska | collected... | reverse complement strand
GTTGGGATTGACCTGGCTGTGGAATCGGTCCCGGATGCCACGACGCTGTTGAAGTTCCGCCACTTACTGGAAAAGCAGGCCTTAACCCAGGTGATCTTCGAGCAGATCAACGGCCACTTGGCTGACCGCGGCATGCTCATGCGCGAGGGTACGATCGTGGATGCCACTATTATTGCGGCACCGCCCTCCACCAAGAATAAAGCGAAGGCGCGGGACCGAATCGTCGGACCGCCAGAGATGCACCAGGCAAAAAAAGGCAATGAATGGCACTTTGGTATGAAGGCCCACATCGGTACGGATGCAGACTCCGGCCTGGTTCACAGCCTGACGGGTACGGCTGCCAACGTGGCTGACATCACTGAGTCCGAACACCTGTTGCACGGTGATGAAACCGAGGCCTACGCGGACGCAGGCTATACCGGTGTGGCTAAGCGCCCAGAGTCCCAAGGGTCGGATGTGGTCTGGCATGTGGCCGAGAAGCGCGGCAAGCTCAAGAAGATGGAAGAAGGCCCGCGCAAGACTCTGATCGCTCAACGGGAGCGGGTCAAAGCTCAGATCCGCGCGAAGGTTGAGCATCCGTTCCACGTGGTGAAGAACCTGTTCCGGCACCGCAAGGTGCGCTATCGGGGACTGTTAAAGAACACGGCGCAGCTGTTTACGCTGTTCGGCCTGGCTAATTTGGTGCTGGCCCGCAGGCTAAATCCGTCTCCAGGTGTCTAAAATGCGTCTAAAATGCGAGATTAAGGCAAAAAAGCCGCGATTTTATCGCCAAAATTGAACTATTGAGTGCTGGTTGAGGAAATAGATTATTTTTCAGGCCGAATTCCGCTGGTTTGCAATTAGTTGCCTTCTCTCGTTAATTGATCAGCGTTTCCCTAGCCAATTTACGGTGCCTGATTGTGAACAAAGCTGCACCCCAAAGCGCTGCCAGGAGCCGTGCGTATGGCGTGAACCTTCCGCTTGACAATTATATATGATGACCATAATACTTAGTTAAATGATGATCGTAATTTAAAGCTATGGCGCGGGGAGCATAATCATGAAGGTAAGCAGAGAGCAGGCTGCCGAAAACCGTCAACGTATTGTAGAAGTCGCCGCCCGACTGTTTCGCGAGCGGGGCTTTGATGGCGTCGGCGTCGCGGATCTGATGAAAACCGCCGGGCTCACCCATGGCGGATTCTATGGCCACTTCCGCTCCAAGGAAGCGCTGATGGCGGAAGCGTGCGAGCAGGCCATCAGCACAACCGGGCGCCACTGGAAAGCAACGCTGGCAGCGTCGGAGTCACCGGCGCTGGAGGCGCTGGCTGAGGGCTACCTGTCCACAAATCACCGCGACAATCCTGGCAACGGCTGTGTGATTGCCGCGCTGGCCAATGACGCCGCCCGACAGGCTCCGCCGGTTCGCCAGGTCTATACCCGCAGCGTTAAGCGCTTCATCGACACGCTCAGCCAGGCCCTGCCCGGTCGCGCCGAGGCAGACCGTCGCCAGCAAGCGGTTGCGGCCTGCGCCAGTATGGTTGGCGCGCTGATCCTGGCCCGCGCCATCGATGACGATGCCTTGTCCCAGGAGTTTCTCGATGCCGTTGCGGCCCAGTTGCCTCACACCAATCGTGCCGATTCCGGCACCGGTTCCCACTAAGGACACACACCCATGACTAACAGTCCCACACCGAAAGACATCGCCCGCGAACTCTCCGGCCTGCAGTTACTGCAAAAGTTTATCGAAGATCCCCAAACCTGGGCACCGCCGTTTGCCGCAACCACCGGCATTTCCCTAGTAGAAATCGACCACGGCCGCGCGGTATTTGAAGCGACGCCGGAAGAGCGGTTTTACAACCCCATGGGGACAATTCATGGCGGCTTCGCGGCCTTCATGCTGGATTCCGCCTGCGGTTGTGCGGTGCACTCCACGCTCGAAGCCGGTCAGGGTCATACCACGGTCGAACTCAAAGTGTCGTATCACAAGGCCATGAGCAAAGACACCGGGCCGGTTCGGGCGGAAGGTAAAATTATCACCCGGGGCCGACGCATGGCCTTTACCGAGGCACGGCTGACCGATGCCAACGGAACCATTTACGCCAGCGCCACATCATCGCTGATGATCTTCTAGGAAACCCCATGACCATGACCGACTATGCCCCCAGCGCCGCGCATCCAGGCCCGGCCGTACCGCTCACCGCTCCCAACCGCAACCAGGGCCGGAACCAGGCGCGTGCCACGATGATTCTGACCGCGCCAGTGCTACCCACGATTCTGGCACTGGCGGCGCCCAATCTGGTGGTCATGCTGGCCCAGGCCGTGGCGAACCTCCTGGAAAGCTACTATGTCGGATTGATTGGCGTTGATGCCCTGGCCGGAGCGGCCCTGGTCTTCCCGCTGGTCATGCTCATGATGATGTCCGGAGGCGGCATTGGCGGTGGCATCTCATCCGCGGTTGCCCGCTCCCTCGGCGCCGGTGACCACGACAAAGCTGACGCCCTGGCCCTGCATGCGCTGGTGATTGCCATCGGTCTTGGTCTGGCCTCCTCACTGGTTGTGATTGTAGGTGGCCCGATGATTTACAGCGCCATGGGCGGCGAGGGCCAGGCACTGGCGGCGGTACTGATCTACTCCAATGTCATTTTCGCCGGTGTGGTATTCCTGTGGGTAATGAACTGTCTCTCGGCGGTGTTGCGCGGCGCGGGAAACATGAGCCTCCCGGCAATCGTCTTAACCAGCGGCGTTGTGTTATTGCTGGTGTTGTCACCGGCGCTGATCTTCGGTTTTGGCCCCATACCCGAGTTGGGTATTGCCGGTGCCGGGCTGGCGCTGACGCTCTACTATCTGCTCGCCACGGTGATTTCGGTCACCAGCCTGATGCGCGGGCGGGGCGGCGTGCACCTGAGCCTGAAACACCCGTTGCAAAAAACGTTGTTTGGCGAAATCCTCGGAGTCGGGGTCTGGTCGTCGATCAACACTGTGCTCGCCAACCTGTACGTGGTGGTGGCCACCTTTTTTGTCGCCCGCACCAGTATGGAAGCACATGCTACGAGGGCACGCCCCAGTCCACAACGGGAGCCGCCGCTGAAGCGCCCAGCCGGGATAGCGCGCTTGCCCTCAGCCAGCCCTGCAGTTTGCCCGCAAGCACGGGGTCACCCATGACCACGACCTCACCTTTTTTCGCGGATTCGTTAAAGCCCTTTTGGCACGTCCAGATAGCGGTCATGACTTTCAGCGGACACTTGATAACGACATCAACGTCGTAGCCGGGGTCTTTCAAGCAGAGGTCAACGTTGCCGTCTTCGGAGATCAACCACCAATCCCGAGTGCCCCGGGCGGCATCCGGGTATTCAAACTGGACGATCACGCGATGAGCCGGAAAGATTGCGGGGTCCACACTGCGTCGCATATCCCACATCAGCAACCCGGCGTCCAGATCACCTCGATTCAAGTCTGTCTGGGCCCAGTGATGGCCCCAGACACCCAGCATTTCCACCACCGGTTGCAGCTCTTTACCGGCCTGGGTCAACTGATAGGCATGATTGCCCTCTACATGTTCGATAATCCCGGAGTTGACCAGATGTTTCAGGCGGGCCGACAACAACGTCGGTGACATCAGTGGTACGCCCCGCTGCAGGTCACTGAAGCGCGTGCTTCCGGCCATGAACTCCCGGATCAGCAGCAGCGTCCATCGTTCACACAGCAACTGCGTAGCCTGGGCTAACGGGCAAAACTGTCCATAGGTTTGCACAAGGTTTACCCCTTTTATGGAACACCAGCTTCTACTACAGATCTTGTACTTATCCATAACCATTGGCAATGCTAACGTCAATTCACCTGCTGTTTGAGCGTAAAAACAGAGGCGCACTAACCTAACGAAGGCGGGTATGGCCTTCAAGCAGGCGAACAACCGCCTGAACGCAGGAAGGAGCGTGTTATGGAAACCCTACATCGTGCATTACCGCTGGCCGTAATCAGTCTGGCGCTGATCGCCGGATCAGTGAGTGTGTCAGCACAGCAGTTTGTTGCTGAGCGAATCTACGAAGACTATCTGTCCCAGACCCAACTGCCGACGCCGCTGGCGAAGAATTACACCCAAACAAGTCAGCCTGTGGCAAAAGCCGGCAAAAAAGCCGAAATACCAGTGAAGCCGATTCAGAACGAACCAAAGCCCTATAACCGGCCAAGCCGCCAACCGGAAAGCTGATGCCCGACCGGCATTCGTCCATTAGCGAATCCGACTGGTCATCCGGGTTCGCTACCTCACCTGTGCCAGATCTCCCCGGTTTTTACACAACCACTTTTTACTACACATAGTGTAGTTATCGCATCGCCTCTCTGGTGCTAGATTCCATAGACCTCATGTCCGTAGCGGAACTCAGAGGCAATAAGAGCAACATTCATAGAACTGGAGCGCCAACACGATGAACACATCACTGTTTGAAAGGCTCGGCGGCAACGACGGCATCACCCGCATCGCCAGTGATTTAGTCAACAATCACTTAACAAATCCAACCATAGCAAACCGATTTGTCGCCAGTGACATTGCTGCTCTGAAGCACGCTGCGGCAACGTTTATGATCGCCGGAACCGGCGGCGATCATAACTACACAGGAAAAGACATGCTCGCCGCCCATAAAGGGATGAACATCTCTGCAGCCGAATTTATGGCGGTATTGGACGATGCGCTCTCAGCCCTGACAAAAAATGAAGTGAACCAGCGAGAGCAGGAAGAAGTGCTTTTTGTGCTCTATAGCATGCGGTCGGAAATCGTTCTGGTCTGACCTGGTCAGGCGCTGTCATTGATGGCTGAAGCGAATGAGGCGCCAGCAATTACCCAGGGGATATCAGCCTACACCGCAAATATGAGACGTGGCGCGTAGCGGTATTGCATAATCAGTCCTATTCCGGTTTGTGACTAAATTGTATACACTTTTGGCGATTGGGTGCCGGAGGTTTGCTGACTGACCGGATCACCCCCGGGATTCGGTCAGTCAGCAAGGGAAGTGTGATGTTTGTTACTTTGGTTGTGCAGGTCATGGAGGCGGTGGTCATCGGTTTGATCGCGATGATGATCCGTCGCATGTTCAGTTTGTATCGAACGCGCACACCCGCGCGTGAACCCGAGGCTCCGGCAGACCCAACGGTAACCGAGCCGCTCGCAGAGCTGGGTCTGTCCAGTGCCCGAGTGGTTGTTGCGCCCCACCCGTCATCGCCGGCGCGACAACCGACAACAACCATGCTCCAATCCTATATCGATGAACTGCTGGGCGGCACCGGCGAGGCCCTCACTGCCAATGGGTCTGAATCCCCGCCGGCCAAGGTCCGGCTGAAGCCATCCGTATCCCGGCCTCCCCCATCGTCTATAGCGCGCAGTAAACCCTCCTACCAGCCTATTGCCAACATCCTGACCAAGCGCTGCGACGCGGAGTGAGAACCTCCGGCGGCGCCCTCAGAGACTGATCCGGATTACTCCTGCCAAATTCGCCACGCCACCAACAATAGCGTTCAGACTTAGCGGGTCATCCTGCAACAGCGCGCCGTGCGCGACACCGAACAGAGGTGTCAGAAATGACTGTACGCTGATGCAGGAGGGACGAGCTGCGGACCTTTTGTCAGGCGCATAATAGCGCCAATGGAGCACCGCTGGGCGCTGATACAATCAAGCGCTACCCGTTCGACCGATACAGTGCCCCCGAAAACCCACCAATACAGCACAGCTTCCCGGCAATCTGTACCGGTTAAAAACTCAGGTTCCTGAATCTGTTTCGCATCTCTGGTCAGGCGCAGAATTGATCAAACATCCACCAGACTCAACGGAGCGATCATGATGGCGACCTTGACGAAAAACCTACAGAATTCTCAGCTATTGCCCGACAGCCGTAAGATTCAGCGCCTCGAGTCCGCTCGTCTGGTCGAGTGGATCAGCTTACCCGGCGCCTGGCTCCGCCGTTCAGCCGAACGTCGTCGTTTACGCCGCGAGGTAGGCTACGACCGGACTCGCATCGAGCGCCTTGAGCTTGATATTGGTGTACCTTCGGACACTCTGAAAGCGGAAATGGAGAAGTTTTTCTGGCAGGTCTGAACCGCCATCTGCGATCACATCTCCTGCTTCGACCGATGTGGTCGCAGTGACCCCGAGCTTGAGCGGGTTGCCAGCCGACACAATTTACCAACAACCTCTTACACTTCTGACAAGTACTTTGAGGGTGCTTGTGCGTATATCGCAGAGACAAAGCCCACAACGTGGGTTGGCGGGTACACGCTGCGATATGGAAGGACACTGATTTGACGTTCGAACTTCATTTACCAACACTCATTGCGTTGACCATCGGCACGAATTTGCTTCTCGGTGGCTTTATGTGGGCGATTTTCAAACTTCGCCATCGCCAGCCCAGCTTCCTGTATTGGTCGCTGTCCTGTCTGCTATTTGCGGTTGCCTGCATTCTACTCGGCGCAAAAGCCATCGTTGACATGCCCTGGCTCACGATCCTGGTGGGTTATAGTCTGCTGATCATCTCACCACTGCTCATCGTGATGGGGCTGCTGTCTTTTATGGGGATTGCCTGGTATCGACGGGGGGGTTGCCAGCCTGCTGATCGGCCTGATTGGCTGGGCACTGCTGCTGGCCCCGCTAATCGATAACCCCTTTGCCCCCCGGCTGGTGACCGCCTTGTACAGTGCGGTAGTGTTCGCGCTGGCCTATCGTCTGGTAGGTCAGCTTTCCGTGCAGGAGTCCCTGCCAGTCCGCATTCTTCGGGTGTGCTTTGCCACCCACGCCGGTTTGATGCTGTGCCAGGGCGCGCTCATGAGCTGGTACTGGTCGGCCGGTATCGAAGCTCATGCCGACCCGCTGCTGCAAGCGCTGCTGGTCAGTCATATCCTGCTCACCGTCAGCACCGCCCTGTGCTTCCCTCTGCTGGCCTTTGCGCAATCGGAACAACGTCTGAAACTGCTGGCTGAACAGGATGATCTGACCGAGACATTCAATCGCCGGGCATTTTTTTCAGCGGTCAGCATGGCGTTTGATGAAGCACAGCAAAGAAATACCCCATTGTCGGTGTTGATGATCGATCTGGACCACTTCAAACAAATCAATGATGACTGGGGTCACGCCATTGGTGATAACGCCCTGCGACTCATCGGCCATCTGTTGCGCAAGGAACTGCGGGAACGGGACATCATCGGGCGGATCGGCGGGGAGGAATTTGCCGTTGTGTTGCCAACAACCTCCCCGACCCAGGCGCAGGCCATTGCCAATCGACTGCGTGAGTGCATTGCAGAGGAAGGTCGAGAAATTGGCGGCGTGGCGCTGCAACTCTCGGCGAGCATCGGCGGAGCGCATCGCACGTCGTCGCACCGGGAGTTCGCCAGTATGCTGATGGAAGCGGATTCCGCGCTGTATACCGCCAAAGAGAGCGGCCGCAACAGGGTGCATTTCCATCAGCAGCCGCTAAAGGATGCAACCATCCTGAACCTGTCGGAACGGCGACGGGGCCACCATATCCGGCCGCCAGACTCGTCACCCTGCCCGCGTGCCTGACCCCGGCAGCTTACCGGAAAGCAAGCTGCCGGTCGGTCGCTCAATAGCCGCTTAACGTGGCGTAACGATCAGCGTGAAAGTGGTAGTCACCAAAGAGCTGCTGCAAAGGCCGCGCCCGCTTCATGAACAGGCCGATGTCGTATTCATCCGTCATGCCGACACCGCCATGCATCTGCACACCTTCGTTGGTGGCCAGTTGCGCAATCTCGCAGGCCTTGGCTTTTGCCAGGCTAACCAGCGCTGGCGCATTGTCAGCGCGATCGTCGAGCGCGCGGAGTGCTTTCAGTACCACCGACTTAAGCAATTCAATCTCGCTCCACAAGTGCGCGGCACGATGCTGCAACGCCTGGAACGACCCCAGGCTGACACCGAATTGTTGCCGCTCTTTCAGGTATGCGACGGTGCTCTCAAACGAGGCAGTTGCCACCCCCAGCAGTTCCGCGGCCAAATGGGCATTGCCCACATTCAGCACCTGACTCAGGACCGCGAAGCCCTGACCGACTTGCCCCAGTATCGCCGCATTGGCAACCTGAACCTGATCCAGCCGGACGACTGCCGAGTTGTGACTGTCCACCATGATGGTGCGCTCAATGTCCACACCAGGCGCATCGGCGTCCACCAGGAACAGGGAAATGCCGTCTTCGTCGCGAGCCGCACCGCTGGTACGGGCCGACACAATCAGCGTGTTGGCGACATGGCCGTCGATCACGTAGGTCTTCCGGCCAGTCAGCACATAGCCGCTGTCATTTGCCTCGGCGCGGGTTTCAACCCGGGCGGGGGCGTGACGACCTTTTTCATCCACTGCCAGGGCAATCAATAAGGTGCCTTCGGCGATGGCCGACAAGTGCTGCTGTTGCTGCTCGTTGCCTGCCAGTTGCAGAGCGGTTGCCCCGAGCACACTGGTCGCGAACAGCGGCGACGCGGTCAGATTGCGACCAGCTTCCTCGAACACCTGGCCCATCCCCACATGACCAAATTCAGAGCCACCGAAAGCTTCCGGGATAAGCGTACCCGCCAGCCCCATCTCCACCATTTGCTGCCACAGCGAACGATCAAAGCCGGTTTCATCCTGGCGATCACGCAATTGGCGCAGTTGACTGACGGAGCCGCTCTCACTCAAAAAGCCCCGGGCGGCGTCCTTCAGCATTTGCTGTTCTTCATTCAATACTAGACGTTGCATTGTTTTATAGCCTCATTGCCGTTGGTCCGCCGGATTCAACCCAGGCCCAGAATGTTCTTGGCGATCACATTCAGCTGTATTTCCGACGTGCCGCCTTCAATGGAGTTGCCCTTGGAACGCAGCCACTGCCTCGACAGCGCGCCGTCGTTCCACGCCTCGCCTTCCCAGACCATGGCGTCACTGCCGTAGATTGCCAGCAACATTTCCTGTCGGCGTTTGTTCAGCTCGGTGCCGTAGTACTTCAGCATGGCCGAAGCGTGTCCCACGCCCTGACCGGACTTGGTCTCGTCTGTCACCCGCTCACCGGTGATTTCAAAGGCCTTGGCGTCCATATCCCAGCGAGCCAGATCGCTGCGGATAAAGCTGTCGGCCAACCGGCCCTGCTCCAGGCCAAGCTGATCGATGGCCTGCTGGCTCAGGGTTTTCTGGCCGGCGGCGGTACGACCGAAGCCGCCGATCATTTCGCGCTCGTGGGTCAACAGATATTTGGCGATACTCCAGCCTTTGTCGATCTCGCCCACGACCTGGTCTTTCTCAACACGGACATCGTCCAGAAAGGTTTCACAGAAGGGCGAACTGCCGGATATGAGCTTGATAGGCCGAGTCGACACCCCCGGCGTGGTCATATCAAACAACACCAGGCTGATGCCCATCTGTTTTTTAACATCGGGATTGGTGCGAACCAGGGCAAACATCCAGTCCGCCTTGTCAGCGTAAGAGGTCCAGACCTTCTGGCCATTGACGATAAAGTGATCGCCCTGATCCACCGCTTTGGTCTGCAGGCCGGCCAGGTCCGAACCGGCGCCCGGTTCACTGTAACCCTGACACCAGCGGATCTCGCCCCGCACGATCGCCGGCAGGTGCTGGCGTTTGAGCGCTTCGGAGCCGAACTTCAGCAGCGCCGGGCCAATCATCCAGACGCCAAAACTGTTCAGCGGTGGGCGTGCCTGAATGCGTGCCAGTTCTTCCCGCAGCACTTTGTGTTCTTCCCGCGACAAACCGCCACCACCGTACTCGACCGGCCAGTCCGGTGCGGTCCAGCCGCGCTCGGCCATGCGTTCCAGCCAGAGTTGTTGATCATCACTCTGGAAGGTCCAGTTGCGGCCGCCCCAGCACACATCTTTATCGCTCTTGAATGGTGAGCGCATACTGTGCGGACAGTTCTGTTCCAGCCAGGCGCGGGTTTCCTGACGAAAAGTTTCCAAGTCAACCATGCTGCCTCCCTCTACGGTTTGGTTCATCGGTTGTCGGGGTGGTGATTACCCCAATACGCAGGCAGTGACACCTGCCGCACCCGGATTGGGTCGACCATGCCACTGCCTGCTTCATGAACTGAGAATACCGCGAGTCAAATACGAAATGAAAGACCGCTAAGCGTAATTATTATCCGTTAATCAAACTGGGAGCCTGTTCCAGGGAGATCGGTGGTAGAACTCTAGCCACTCACCCCATCTGCGATTTGCGTGGCCCGGTTATGGAATTCTTTCATGCTGGAGGCAAAATCACTGAAGCGCTCACCCTGAATCAGCACGTGCTTGCGCATGGTTTTTTCGGCGTGATCTGCCTCGCCGGTTTCGATCGCGGCAAAGATTTCACGATGCTCTTCCAGGGAGTTACGGATGCGGTGCCGCACTTTAAGCTGCAGCCGCCGATAGGGCTTCAGACGCTGTTTGAGCTGATTGGCTTCGGCCGCAAGAAAGCTGTTGTGGCTGGCCGTATAGATACATTGGTGGAAATCTTCATTTTCATAATAGTACTCATCTGCCTCGCCTTTGTCGGCTGCGGCCTCGCACCGCTCCAGCGCTGTACGCAAGGCTTCCAGTTCGCTGGCCGTAATACGCCGCGCCGCCAGCCGACCACACATCCCTTCTAGCTCGGCCATAACTTCGAACATCTCAATGAGTTGCTCAATCCCCATTTTGGCGACAAAGGTGCCTTTTTTTGGCGACACCGTGACCAGCCCGCTTGCCGTAAGCTGCTGTATTGCCTAACGAATCGCCGCGCGTGACACCTGAAACTTTTTCGCCAGGGCTTCCGGATCAAGACGTTCACCGGGGGAATAACGCCCGTTAATAATATCGTCTTCCAGCGAATCTTTTAGCCGCTGCGTGTTGGAGGGCTTCACGCCGTTCACTCTCCTTTGTCGGGATCGGTTGTGGTCATCAATTAGCCGCCAGACGATTTTACGCGATAGGTAACATTAATATCAGTATACGCAAAGTTTAAACATGCATACATCAGTAGACCTGATGGATACCACACAAAAACAAGACTTTTGGAGATGCCGATCATGAAACGTCAACTAATCTCTGTGGCAGTCGCTGCGGGCCTCACCCTTGCAACCATAGGCGGAGCTTCCGCTGAAACTGTATTAAGAGCGTCCCATCAATTCCCTGGCGGCAAAGGGGACGTCCGCGATGAAATCGTTCAATTGATGGCCAAAGAGGTCAAAGACGCCAACGTAGATCTCGCTATTCAGGTATATCCGGGCCAGTCACTATTCAAAGCCAAGGAGCAATGGGGCGCACTGGTTCGTGGTCGTCTTGACATGACGTCCCTGCCATTGGATTACGCCAGTGGTCGTCATCCTGAATTTTCCGCCACATTGATGCCGGGCCTGGTACGCAGCCACGAGCGCGCCCAGCGGCTCAACGATTCCAAATTCATGGACATGATCAAAAGGTCATCAACGACGCGGGCGCCCGCGTACTTGCAGACGCCTGGCTTGCCGGTGGTTTCGTGTCCGACAAGCAGTGCATTACGTCACCGGATACGGTGAAGGGCCAAACCCTGCGTGCGGCTGGCCCTGCGTTTGATGAAATGCTGGCAACTGCCGGTGCCTCGATCGCATCCATGCCATCCTCGGAAATCTACACCGCCATGCAGACCGGTGTGCTGGATGGCGCTAATACCTCGTCCGGCTCGTTTGTCTCCTACCGCATTTATGAGCAAGCAACCTGCCTGACTGCGCCGGGTGAGAACGCTCTGTGGTTCATGTACGAGCCAATCCTGATTTCCGAGCAGACCTGGGACAAGCTCAACGATGCCCAACGGGATGCCCTCACCAAGGCGGGCGAAAAAGCCGAGAAGTTCTTTGCCGGCGAAGCGGCCAACCTGGATAAGAAGTTGGTCGACGTTTACAAGGAACACGGCGTGAAAGTCGTTAACATGTCGCCGGAGAACTATCAGGCCTGGCTGGATATCGCCAAGAAGAGTTCCTACAAGACCTTTGCCGAAAAAGTACCGAACGGTCAGGCTTTGATCGATGCCGCGCTAGCGGTCGAGTAACCACAATGGCGGCCGCCTTGCGGCGCTGTTTGACAGTCGAGTCCTGACTCGACATTCCACGATAATATCAGCCGCCCCTCACGGGGCGGCGACTGACCTTTCACCGCTGGGGGCATCATGTCTCAAACCTCAAGCCAACGGATTACCCAGAGCCCCGGGTTCATCAGCGGTTATATTCGCTGCATGGATTCGCTGTCCATCGCCATGGCAGTAATCGCTGGCGCCTTGCTGGTACTGGGTGTTCTGACGGTCTGCCATATGGTGTTTGTGCGTTACGTGCTCGGGCTGAGCACGGTCTGGCAAACTGAGTTCACCACATTCGCGATCAGTGCTGCGATGCTGCTGGGAGCGCCTTATGTCCTGCTCACCGGTGGCCATGTAGCCATAACCGTGCTGCCGGATTCGCTGACCGGGAAGCCCAAAAGAATCATGCAGGTTGCCGCTTCCCTGTTCGGGCTCGCGTTCTGCCTCGCCCTTACCTACGACTCCTGGCACTACTTTCTGGAAGCATTTGATCAGGGCTGGACAACCGGCACGATTTGGAACCCACCGTTGTGGCCGGCCATATTGCCTATGACGATCGCCGCCACCCTGCTTTCGCTGCAGTACGTCGCTGAAATCCTTCGCGGAGAAGACTGAAAATGGATCCTGTAACAAGCGGAATCGTGGTTGTCGTGGCCTTGCTGATACTGATGGCCATCGGCACACCCATCGCCTTCGCCCTGGGGGGCGTTTCAATTGCTGCGCTGGTCATGGATCGCGGGTTCGGCGAACTGACTTACTTTGGTGAAACTTTTTTCCACAGCGTTGCCTCTTTTGGTTTCGTCGCCATTCCCATGTTTATCCTCATGGGCGCTGCCAGGGCTTATGCTGGCTGCGTTGTTCATGATCTGGACACTGATTGCGTGCAAATTATCGGGCGGCTACAACACCCCGAATCCGATTGCCGCAGCCGCCCAGGTGAAAGAAAACGTCGAGGGCAACCTCAAGGCGCTGTTCCGGGTTTTGCCGTTTCTGGTCGTGGTGGCGGGCATCCTGTTCACGCTCTATGGCGGCGTTGCCACACCGTCCGAAGCCGCCGGTGTTGGCGCGTTTCTGTGTATTGCCCTCGCCGTCGTGGTATATCGCATGTGGCAGGCAAGACCACTCAAGGTCATCTTGCGGGACGCGCTGCGGGAAAGTGTGATGATCATGCTGATTATCGCTTCAGCGGAAATCTTTGCCTTTGCTCTGTCTTCCCTGTTTATCACCCAGACAGTGGCGCAGGCTATCGCCGACCTGGAGGTCAACCGTTGGGTCCTGATGGGCGTCATCAACCTGTTCCTGCTGGTAGCCGGGTTTTTCCTGCCGCCGGTGGCCGTCATCGTGATGACAGCGCCCATTCTGCTGCCCATTATCCTGGCCGCCAATTTTGGCCCTTACTGGTTTGCAGTCATCCTCACAGTCAATCTCGAAATCGGCCTGATCACACCACCCGTCGGCCTGAATCTGTTCGTTATCAAAGGCATTGCGCCGGACATTTCCCTGCGGGATATCCTTATGGGCAGCCTGCCCTATGCGTTATGCATGGTGCTGGGCATTTTACTGCTGTGCTTCTTCCCCAGCATTGTGACCTGGCTGCCAAACGTGGTTATGGGTACCGGCGGTTAGCCAGCATAGACATTAAAGATTCACCAATCGGGCATCATCATGAACATGAGCTTTTTACAGGAATTATTCAGTAATATTATCCAACGGGATGCCCTGCGACGACAGCGCGGCGGCGTTCCCGTGGAAGCCGATCATGGCCACCTTGTTGAAGCCTGCCACGCCTTGTTGAAAAGTGACGGTGAAGCATCGAGCATCACCCTGGCGAGCCGCGCTCTGGAAATTTATGGTCGCCTGTCAGCCAACGAAAAGCGGCACTTTTGAAGTGGTTAAAATGCGCGCGGACCTACTGGACCTTATGGCCCGGCACGCCGATTTTGACGCCATCAATGCCGACTTCTCCCATCTGTTTGGTTCCTGGTTTAATCGGGGCTTTCTGGTGCTCAAACGCATCGACTGGAACACCCCGGCCAACATTCTGGAAAAGATCATCCGTTACGAAGCGGTCCATAAGATTCAGGACTGGGATGATTTGCGCCGTCGTCTGGACGCCCGGGACCGGCGCTGCTTTGCGTTTTTCCACCCAGCCATTGGCGATGAACCGCTGATTTTCGTGGAAGTGGCCCCGACCAAAGGGCTGCCCGACAAAATCCAGCCGATTCTGGCCAGTGAGCGTTACGACATTGATGACCCCGACGCGGCCGATACTGCGGCGTTCTTTGGCATCAGTAACTGTCAGGTGGGATTGCGGGGCATTTCGTTCGGCAACTTCCTGATCAAGCAGGTGGTTCAGGAGCTCAAGCAGGCGCTGCCTAATCTCCGCAATTTTGTGACGCTGTCGCCCATGCCCGGATTCCGCAAATGGCTCGAGACCACCTATCTCGATCACACCGAACTGCTTGATCCTGAAGCCCAGGAAACCGTTAAACACCGGAACGATCCGGACTGGCAAAATGACCCGGTGCTGTCCGAGCGGCTGAGTGACGTGATTCGCCCTCTCGCCGCCCGCTATTTGCTGAAAGAAAAAAACACGAAAGGCCTGCCACTGAATCCGGTCGCCCGGTTCCACCTCGGTAATGGCGCAGAACTGCATCGGATCAACTGGCAGGGCGATTCCTCTGCCCAGGGCATGAAGCAATCCGCCGGATTGATGATCAACTACCTCTACGTCCTCGACACCATTGAACGCAACCACGAGCAATACACTACGGACGGCTCCATTGTGTGCTCACCCGCCGTCCGTGAGCTCAGTAAGCGAGGCCGGAAACTGCTCAAGGGAGAAACTGAAAAATGAATCATAACCTGTTCGCCACCTTTGCCGAGCGCATGAGCGCATGAGCGCCCGCCAGGATCACGACTTCATCACCACTCCGGAAGGCCGTCGCTACAGCTACGCGGACGCCCTGGCCATGAGTGCCAGACTGGCGGGCGCACTGGTGTCGCTGGGCGTGCAGCCGGGTGACCGGGTTGCCGTGCAGGTCGACAAGAGCCCGGAAGCCATCCTGCTCTATCTGGCCTGCCTGCGCATGGGCGGCGTGTACCTGCCGCTGAACACCGGCTACACCGCTGACGAAATTGGCTATTTTCTGGGCGATGCGGAACCGACTTTGTTTGCGTGTCGCCCCGCGTCCCTCGACGCCGCCCGCGCCATTGCGGGCAAAACCGGTTGTCCGAACGTGGAAACCCTGGGCACAGATGGAAGCGGCAGTCTGATGGACCTCGCCCTCAAAGCGACCTCTTTCGATCAGGTTGAGCCTCGGGATGGAAACGATCTGGCCGCTATTCTTTATACCTCCGGGACCTCCGGGACCACCGGCCGGTCAAAGGGTGCCATGCTGACCCACAGCAACCTGGCCTCTAATTCCAAATCGCTCACCGAAGCCTGGCAATTCACCGACAGCGATCGGCTCATCCACGCCTTGCCAATTTTCCATACCCATGGGCTGTTCGTTGCTTGCAACGTCGTGCTGATGGCCGGTGCCAGCCTGTACTTCCTGTCAAAATTTGACGTTGATGCCATTATCGAGGCGATGCCTGAAGGCACGGCGATGATGGGTGTGCCCACGTTCTACACCCGGCTACTGCAGGACCCTCGGCTGAACGCCGACCTGACATCCAGGATGCGGCTGTTTACGTCCGGCTCCGCACCACTGACGGCGGAAACCCATCAGGAATTCGAACGCCGCACTGGTCACGCCATACTTGAACGCTACGGCATGACCGAAACCAACATGAACACCTCCAACCCCTACAACGGCGACCGCATTGCCGGCACGGTCGGCATGCCACTGCCAGGCGTGGACGTACGGGTAACCGACCGGGAGACGCACACCCCGGTTGCCGATGGGGAGATCGGCATGCTGGAGGTGCGCGGCCCAAACGTCTTCAAGGGCTACTGGCGGATGCCGGAGAAAACCAAAGAGGAGTTGCTGGAAGACGGTTTCTTCGTGACCGGTGATCTGGCTCTGGTGGATAAACGCGGCTACGTTCACATTGTCGGTCGCGACAAGGATCTGGTGATATCCGGCGGCTTCAACGTCTACCCCAAGGAAGTCGAGCAGGTTATCGACGAGATGGGCTCGGTGCTGGAATCAGCGGTGATTGGTGTGCCCCACCCGGACTTTGGTGAGGGCGTGACCGCCGTGGTGGTGCCTCAACCCGGCGCTGCCGTGACCGAGGCCGAGGTACTGGCCGCGCTGGCCGGACACCTCGCCAAGTACAAACAGCCCAAGCGGGTATTTTTTGTCGACAGCCTGCCCCGTAACACCATGGGCAAGGTGCAGAAAAACCAGCTGCGTCAAAAGTTCAACGATATCTATAAGGACGCCTGACGAGGCGGCGAACAGGGTTGTTGACGGCGCGCTAAGTGCGCGCCCCTGGAAACCGGGGGAGGTCATCCCGGATCTCCCACCAGTTGACCCTGGACGCCGTGTAGGCGTGAGAGGCCGGGCGCGTGTCGAGGGCACCGTCCAGCAACCCGGCCCGCACCCGCACGACTTCCGGCTTGTCATCACGTAGGCTGATAACAGGCGAGCCGCACTGGCGACAGAAGCAGCGTTTTTTACCCGGCGACGACTCGAACGCCTGCATTAACGCCGCCCCGGCTGTGATTCTGAACGCCGAGGCAGCCACCGAAATATTGGTCACGAACGGGGTACCCTGGGCCTTGCGGCATTGCTGGCAATGGCGTACCTGAATGGGGGCCAACTCACCGTCGATCTCGAATCGAATACCCTGACACAAACAACTGCCTGTATAGCTTGCCATTGCACTGAGCTCCCTGTTGGTTCCGTCATGTTTACCCTACCGGATACGGTCGCCAACATTGTACAGTACACCGCAACGCTCCTGACTGAGAAACCCCATGGCCCAGAAAGCAACCATATTTAAAGCGACGCTGAATGTCGCCGACATGGATCGTCATTACTACGCCGAACATGCCCTGACCCTAGCCCGCCACCCGTCAGAAACCGACGAGCGGTTAATGGTGCGGGTACTGGCGTTCGCCCTCAATGCCAGTGATTCCCTGCAGTTTACCCGCGGCCTGAGCACCGACGACGAACCGGAACTGTGGCAGAAAAGCCTCAGTGACGAGATTGAACTCTGGATTGAGGTCGGGCAGCCCGATGAGAGCCGCCTGCGCAAAGCCTGCAACCGGGCGGCGCGGGTTCGGGTCTACACCTATGGCGGCCGGGCAGCGGCACTGTGGTGGGAAAAAATCCAGGGCAAACTCGCGCGCTTCAATAATCTGGAAGTGATTAACCTGCCGGCTGACAGCACCAGTGCGCTGGCCGAACTGGCAAACCGCGCCATGACACTGCAATGCACGGTTCAGGACGGCCAGATCGGATTGGGCGATGAACACCAGCATCTGATTGTGGAGCCGGAGCATTATCGATAGCCGATCACAGGTCGCTACCGCTCGCCACCCAAGGAACCTCTGATTAAGTTTGCTGGCAAGCCCCTTCGGTCCTGTCACAATGATTGATGTATTCCGCAGAACGAGAGAAGATACCATTTTTGATTATCAACATTCGCCGTTTTGATCCCGAACGCAGCGAGGTTGCCTCAGACCAACAAAAACAGAAACAGGACAGACCGAATGAACCTGAAAGACGCGGTTGCTATTATCACTGGCTCCTCATCGGGGATTGGCGCGGCGATCGCCAAAACGTTCGCCGCACAGGGCTGCCATGTGGTCATAACCTACAGTCGTAATGACGCGGGCGCCCAGTCGGTGGCCCGGGACTGTGAAGCCCTGGGCGCAAAGACTCTGGTCATGCGGGCTGACGTCGCAGAGGACGATGATTGCCGGGCGCTGGTCGCCGCGACACTGGAGACGTTCAATCGCCTGGACGTATTGATCAATAACGCCGGAACCACCAAGTTCTGTGATCACAGTGATCTTGAAGGCCTGGACAAGCAGGACTTTCTGGACCTCTACAGCGTCAACACCGTCGGGCCCTATCAAATGACCCGGGCGGCGGAAAAGGCACTGCGGGCCAGCGGCTCCGCCCACATCGTCAACATGGCGTCCATCGCGGGTCTGGCGGGCATCGGCAGCTCCATTGCCTATGCCGCGTCCAAGGGCGCCTTGCTAACGATGACCAAATCCCTGGCCCGGGTCATGGGGCCGGAAATTCGGGTGAATGCCATCTGCCCCGGCTTTGTGCAGGGAGAATGGCTGGAGAAGGGCCTCGGCAAGACCACCTATGACAAGCTCCTGGCCAAAACCCGGGCGGCGGCACCGCTGCAGGAAACTGCCTCGCCGGAAAGCGTGGCGCAGGTGGTGCTGGGGCTCATCATTGGGGGCGACCTCACAACCGGCGAGTCCCTGCTGATCGATGGCGGCGCTCATCTCGGCCCGGCGCCAGGCCGGCGCTAAGCAGACCCCTGGCGTGCTGTCTGACTGATCCGTGAACCGGACAGCGCACCCATCAATCCCTTTTTGTTGTTCACTTCCAGGAGAATCGTTCATGTCCATAAAACCCAGTGTTCTGATCGTTGGTGCAGGCGCCATTGGCAGCTTTTACGGGGCCATTCTCAAGCGCGCCGGGTGTGCGGTGAGCGTTGTTATGCGCTCGGAATACGACGCCGTTGTCGCCAAGGGTATTCGCATAGAGAGTTCACTGGGTGACCTGTCTTACCGGCCGGATAACGTTTACCGGGAGGGCGATACCCAAGACACTGCGCCGGATTACCTGATGTTGTGCGTCAAGGTACTGCCGGGCATTGATCGGGCGGCGCTGATCAAACCCTGGATGGGTGAACATACCCGCCTGGTGCTGATTGAGAACGGCCTGGATATCGAGCGGGAACTGGCCGACGCCTTCCCCAAAAACCCGATCATCAGCTGTCTGGCCTTTATCGCCGCCAGTCGTACCGGCCCGGGCGAAGTGGAACACAAAGCCTATGGCCGACTGGTGATGGGACGCTACCCGGACGGTATCGATGCTCACTGTGAGGAACTGTCAGCGCTGTTTATTGAGGGTGGCATCAAGATCGACCTGACCGAGCAGGTGGTCAGCGAACGCTGGCGCAAATGTCTGTGGAACACGCCGTTCAATCCGCTGTCGGTGCTGGCCAATGGCGCCGATACCGCCACCATTCTCGATGCTGACGGTGGTGAGGCACTGATCCGAGCCTTGATGACGGAAGTTATCGAAGCCGCAGCGGCAGATGGTCACGCCATCCCGATGGAACTGATCGACAAGAACATCAACGCCACCCGCAAGATGCCACCGTACAAAAACAGCATGGCGCTGGATTATCTCAATGGCCGCCCCATTGAGCTGGATGCCGTGCTGGGCAACGTGGTCGCCATCGCCCATCGCCATGGTGTTGCCGTACCGCACCTGAATACCGTATTGGCTGCTCTGCGCATGCGGCAGGCCTGAACCCAGACCCCGCCCGCCGCCAATTCAGGCGTCGGTCGGTCCGGTCGAGCGGCTGTTCTGACCAAACAGAATGCGCCGCTCGGCGTCATCGGGCGGCGCCTGGCGGCGGAATTCGCTGCCCAGATCTACGCCTTTCTGTACCGCTGGCCGCTCCTTGATCGTTTGCCGCCAGCGCCGCACATTGGGAAATTCCTCCAGGGTTTGGCCCAGCGGCCTGGCGATCAGCACCCAGGGCCAGGACGCCATGTCCGCAATGCTGTAGTCCTCCCCCAGCAAGTATGGCCGCCCTTCAAGACGGCGCTCCAGGACCCCCAGGCAGCGATTGTATTCGTTGTTGTAGCGCTCTGATGAATACGGGTGCTCGCCGGGTGCGTAATTGACAAAGTGACTGACCTGCCCGGCCATCGGCCCCAGGTTGCCAACCTGCCAGAACAACCACTCCAGCATTTCTTTGCGTCCACGGGCGTCCTGCGGCATAAACCGCCCGGTTTTTTCGGCCAGATGAATCAGGATCGCCCCGGATTCGAAAATCGGTAGCGGCTCGCCCTCACCATCGTGATCCACAATGGCCGGCATGCGATTGTTCGGACTGATGGCCAGGAATTCCGACCGGAATTGTTCACCACGACCGATATTAATCGGAATCAGATTGTAGTCGAGACCACACTCCTCAAGCATGATGGACACTTTCCAGCCATTGGGGGTGGGCCAGTAATAAAAATCGATCATTCCGGACGCTCCTTTTCAGACCGAAGGTGGGTTTGGCGCTGTATCCGGGATACCGATGACACCCTCGGTTGCCAGTTTTTCAAGGGTGGTATCGTCATATCCACAGGCGTGAAGTAAGGCCCTGGTATCCACTCCCAGTGCCGGGGCCGGCCGGCTGGATTCATGCTCACTGGCAGAAAACCGGGCCGGGGCTCGCGCCTGCCGCAACCGCCCGGCCTGGGGATGATCGTATTCGTGAATCAGCTCATTGGCACGAACCTGGGGGTGGTCAATCATGGCGGTACGGGAGAGTACCGGTGCACAGGGTACGCCTTCGGCTTCCAGCCTGACGAGCCAGTGCTCGGCAGTGTCCGTGACGATCACCGACTGGATCAACGCCAGGCGATCATCAATATTGGTCTGACGCAGGGAGGCCGTCAGAAAACGCGGGTCATCGGTCCATTCCGGGCGTTCCAGCGCCCGGATCAGGCCCTGCCATTCGCGGTCGTTCTGCACCGCCAGCGTGATATAGCCGTTGGCGGTTTCATAAATCAGATCCTGAAAACTGGCCGCCTCCTGCTGGGGCAGCTCCCCACGGACAAAGGTCTGGCTGCCCATATCGGATCCCCACAGAAATGCCACCACCGCGTCCAGCATCGACAATCGTACATGCTGCCCGTTACCACTACGTTCCCGGGCAAACAGGGCTGCGGTAATGGCCTGGGCCGCAGTAACGCCGGTCAGTTTGTCCGGCAGAATCGTCCGCACCAGTTGCGGCCGGCGCTCATCGGAGCCGGCCTGCACTGTGGCCAGCCCCGACAGGCCCTGGATCAGCGGATCGTAAACGGGCCGCTGGGCATAGGGGCCCTGCTCACCAAAGCCGCTGATGGAGACATAGACGATATCCGGTGCCACCGCCCGTATGGCGTCTTCTCCAAGCCCCATGCGGTCGATGACGCCGGGGCGAAAATTCTGCACAAATACGTCAGCGCCCTCAATCAGCCGTAACAGGGCACGGTGACCTTCCGGGTCTTTCAGGTTCAAGGCAACCGAACGCTTGTTGCGGTTATTGTTGAGAAACGACGCCGAAAAACCACCCTGTCGGTTGGCGGCAGATCGGGTAAAGTCGCCGCCGGCCGGATTCTCCACCTTGATCACCTCCGCACCCTGATCCGCCAGCATCAGCGTAGCGAGCGGGCCGGATACCATGGCGGTAAGGTCGATAATGCGTATGCCGTCAAGTGGGCCAGTCATGAGGTTGGTCTCCTGGAAAGCGGGTTCGGTAGCGGCTCAGACGCCGGAAATCATCCCCGGCCTGTGGTCTCAGACCAGTGAATCGACAATGCCACCGTCAACCCGCAACGCGGCGCCAGTGGTGGCCGATGCCGCCTCCGACACTGCGTAGACAATCATGTTCGCCACTTCGGAAGCCTCTGCCACACGCTGGATAATGGAGCTTGGGCGCTTGGCTTTGACGAAGCCGGCTGCCGCCTGGTCCAGACTAATGCCCTGGGCGTCCGCGTGACGTTGCATCAGTCTGCTGACGCCTTCCGACATAGTCGGCCCGGGCAGCACCGAATTAACCGTTACACCAGTGCCGGCGAGGCGCTTGGCCAGACCTCGGGCGACCGACAGATTGGCGGTCTTGGTGAATCCGTAGTGAATCATTTCCGTCGGAATATTGAGGCCTGATTCAGACGACACAAACACGACCCGCCCCAGCCTTTATCAACCATGCCTGGTGTATAGGCACGGGCAAGACGGATACCAGACATGACATTGGTCTGGAAAAACCGGTCCCACTCCTCGTCGGCAATCTCGAAAAAGTCCTGGGTCGCATAAACGCCCATATTGTTCACCAGGATGTCCACCGCCGGCAAATGCGCCAGCAGCGCCTCACACCCTTGCGCAGTTGCCAGATCAGCGGCAACACCGTCAATCGCAGCGTCGGGGGCTTCCCGTCGCAGGCTCGTCAGCGCCTGATCCACCGACGACTGGGAGCGGCCATTGATCGTAACAGCGGCACCGGAACGGGCCAGTTCCAGTGCGGTGGCGTACCCGATGCCCAGGGTCGAGCCAGTCACTAGCGCCGTTTTATTATCAAACCTGATTTCCATAAACATCTCCAGAGGGTGGTCTCGATCATGTCGGGACAGTGCACACAAATAAGTGAACTAGACCGCTTCGACGCGACGCCGGCCAAGCTGCTTGGCCCGGTAGAGCGCCCTGTCCGCTTCGCTCAAAAGGTCTTCGGCGTTATCGACCTGTTCCGGCCAGCTGGCCAGGCCAATAGACAGCGTAACAGAACCCAGATTCTGACCCTGATAATGAATAGGCATCGCACCGATAGCCGCCAGCACCCGCTCGGCCCGTTCCCGGGAATGTTCACTACCAGCCCCGGGCAACACCACAGCGAATTCCTCGCCGCCATAACGACAGGCCACATCGCTCTCACGGAAATGGCGTTCCAGAGCCGCGGCGACGGCCTGTAGCGCCACATCCCCGGCCTCATGACCGTGGGCGTCGTTGAACTGTTTGAAATGGTCAATGTCGGCAATCAAAATCTCTGGCTCAAGGGTCGGCAGATGATCGTCAACCGACTGCCCGTGCGGCAGGGTAAAGACATCATTGGGGTGGTCGCCAGCTTCCGTTTCAGGGACGAGCTCGATCTGGTCAGCCGTCAGCTCACCCGCATCCAGCAATACGCCGATACCCTGCGCAGCCAGACCCACGAATACTCCAACAAATTGCACACCATTGCCGGGCTGATCCAGATCAACGCCCACGATGAGGCCCTGGCATTGATTGGCAGCGAAGTGAGTGACCACCAGGCGCTGATCCACTTACTGCTGGAAGCCGTGCCCGACCCGGTACTGGCAGGTTGTCTGTTGGGCAAATACAACCGCGCCCGGGAAATGGGCCTGAAACTGCTGATTGATCCGGACAGCCAGATGGTGGATGTGCCGCCCACCATGCCCCGTGATCAATTGGTCAGCGTGTTAGGCAATCTGATCGACAATGCCCTGGAGGCAACCCGGCGGCATCAGGGCGAAGGCGGTGAGGTGTATCTGAGCATGACCGATCTGGGCCACGACCTGATATTCGAGATTGAAGATCAGGGCCCGGGCGTTGCCGAGGCAGAGCAACAACGGATTTTCGAAAAAGGTGTCAGCACCAAGGCCGAATCCGGTCATGGCATCGGTTTACATCTGGTACATCGCTTTGTGAACCGCTGGGGCGGCTCGATCACGGTCGAGACTCTGCAGCCATCCGGCAGCCGGTTTACAGTGTATCTACCCAAGCTTCCCAAAGAACTGAATAACCCGCTGGAGACCACTTCATGAGCTCGATTCGACTGCTGATTGTGGAGGATGATCGTCAAATCGCTGAAATCCAGCGTCGATTTGTCGAACGCCTCGACGGCGTCGAACTGAGCGGTATCGCCCACACCCTGACCGACGCCCGTGACCTGATCGAGGTGCTTCAGCCCGACCTGCTCCTGCTGGACGTGCATTTTCCCGACGGCAACGGGCTCGACTTGCTGCGCGAACTCCGTGCCCGCGACCGCGCCACTGATGTAATCCTCATCACCGCCGCCCGGGAAGTGAACACCCTGCGCAGCGCCCTGCATGGCGGGGTGTTTGACTACATCCTCAAACCCCTGGTGTACGAGCGGCTGGAAGCCATCCAGCACTACCGGCAGCACCTGACCACCCTCGCGGGCCTGCACAGCGTGGCCCAGAAAGAAGTGGATGCCCTGCTGCCCCGGGGCCATGGCGAGCAAACGCCCGAACCCACCTCGCGGCTGCCAAAAGGCATCGATGCCCTGACCCTGGATAAAATCCGCTCGGTGGTGCAGGGGCCTGGCAACTGGAGTGCCGAGGTGGTCGGCCAGCAGATTGGCGCCTCCCGCACCACCGCCAGGCGCTACCTGGAACATTTGGTCAGCACCGGCGATCTCACCGCCGAGGTCAACTACGGCACCATCGGCCGGCCCGAACGGCGCTACCGGTATTGCGGCAAGCCGGACTGAACAGACTGCTCCGGGACAGCGGCTCTGACGACTACTCAACGGCGATGACACCCCCATCGGAAAAGCCAGGTTCCTGATTGACGCGGTAACCGGGTTTGTCGACACACTCAAAAAGTGGGGCGACTCAGGGTGTAACACGGCATCGGACGTAAAGCTGGCGCGACTTATGCTGGCCCACGGGTAAGCTCCTCCCATACACTTCGTCGCGCAGGAAAATCAGCCCATGAACAAGACCGATACCGCTCTGCTTAATATTCTGATCAAGGATGGCCGCACCTCTTATGCGGAGATCGCGCGGCAATTGAAGGTTTCACGGGCCTACGCCCGGACCCGGGTGAATGCGCTGGTAGAAGACGGCATCGTCGAACAGTTTACCGTGGTGGTGAACCCGGAAAAACTGGGCAAGGTGATCTCGACTTTCGTGGACGTGAAGGCCAGACCCCAGAATATTGAAGCGGTGGCCAAAGAGCTCGCGGCGCGCCCGGAAGTCGTCAGTCTGTACATCATGACCGATCTGAAAAGCCTGCATATCCATACCCTCACCGACAGCTACGAAACGTTCAACGAGTTTGTCCACAGCTGCCTGTTTGAGCGGGACGACATCCTGTCCATCGAGTCCAGTGCACTGCTCAAACGCGTGAAGTACCGACGCGGCGGCGCACGCTTGTAAACCTCGCCAGCGCCCGGATGAGCGCGCCAAAGCAGGGCACAGGAGCACAAACAGGGCAATGGTTTACAAATGTATGCCACCCATCAGATTCAGCTCTCACTTGTGATCAAATTTGGCGATGAAAGCGTTATAAATTGATCATTTTTCAATCATTTTCATCAGATGTAAATCAAGTAGCACACATTTGCGCCTCATTCCGAGGCGATCAAATAAACCGCCCTCCTCAAAGCTTTCATCAGAAAGCCATTGATAATAAACAGCATTATCAGAACGCAGTGCTTTGGCACGGCAGATGCGTAGGGGTATCAGACCGATGGCGGCTCCAGTGCCATCATGATCCCGCAGGTTTTGAGGAGTAATTCACCATGAGCATAGACCGTCGAAAGTTTCTCGGCGCAGCGCTGGCATCTACGGCCACGGGCCTGACGCTGGGCGCGTCCAGCATGGCCCGCGCCGCTGCGTCTAAAGAATCCTTTAATTTCAAAATGACCAACGTGTACCCGCCGGGCGCGCCCTTTTATGTTCAGGGCCCCGGGTCCCCAACGGACCTCTGCAAGAAGGTTGGGGAAATGTCCGGCGGCCGGCTTAACATCCAGCACTTTGCGGCGGGGGAACTGATTCCGGCTCTGGAAGGTTTCAATGCTGTGTCCACTGGCACCGTCGAGATGAACGCCGCGAATGCTTACTTCTGGGCCGGAAAAATTCCGGCGGCCCAATATTTCACCACCGTGCCATTCGGCATGAACACCCAGGGCATGAACGCCTGGCTGTATCAGGGCGATGGACTGAAACTGTGGCATGAGATCTACCGCGAACATGGCCTGATTGCTTTCCCCATGGGCAATACCGGCGTGCAGATGACCGGCTGGTTCCGCAAGCCGCTGGAAACGGTGAACGATCTGGATGGTCTGAAAATGCGGATTCCCGGTCTGGCGGGCAAGGTCTACAGCCAGTTGGGCGTTACCGTAAGACTCCTTCCCGGTGGTGAAATCTTTCCGGCCCTGGAGCGCGGCGTCATCGACGCTGCGGAATTCGTCGGCCCTTACCAGGATCGCCGCCTGGGTCTGCATAAGGCTGCCAAGTACTACTACACCACTGGCTGGCACGAACCTACAAACGTCACCGAGCTGCTGATCAACCTGAAAACCTGGGAGAGCCTGCCCAAGGATCTGCAGATGATCATTCAGGCTGCAGCTCAGGCCAGTGTGGTCGAGAGCCTGTCCTGGTCCGAGTCGGTCAACTCCGACGCGCTCAAAGACCTGGTCGAGAACGAAGGGGTCATTGCCCAACCGCTGCCGACGCCCATTGTCGATCGCCTGCGTGAAGTCGCGTTCGATACGCTGGAAACCATGGCAGCCGCTTACCCGCAAGGTTCACGATTCGTTTATGGCATTCCGCAAGAAGCATAAGGAATGGGCGTCACTGAGCGAAAAACCGTTCCTGGAACTGTAACCGGAGCCAAGCCATGACCATGCTGATCAAGCGTATTGAATGGCTGGTGGAACTGATTGGCGGGCTGGCCCTGATTCTGCTGGTTGCCACGGATGTCATTCTCCGTTACCTGTTTTCCATCGGGCCGGTCTCTTTGCAGGAGCTGGAATGGCACCTTATTTCCCCCATCGCCCTGCTCGGGCTGTCCTATTCCATGAAACACCGTGCCGATGTCCGGGTGGACTTTCTGTACGATCACTTCAGCGTCCGCACCAAGGCAATGGTGGATCTGCTGGCCGCCGTGCTGACGGTCACCATCGGCCTGATGATTGCCAAACTGGCGCTGCATTACGTAGCCCAGTCCTACCATCTGGGGGAAGGCTCGCCGGACCCCGGTGGTCTGGCCATGCGCTACCTGCTGAAAGCCTTTATCCCCATCGGTTTTGGCCTGCTGGCGTTACAGGGAATTGCAGACTGCCTGAATTCGATTCAGCAACTGCGTCACCCCGGTAAAAACCGGACACACTGGCCAACACGTCAACAGCAGGTGCCGCATGACCGGTAACGAGTGGCTGGTACTGGGGATGATTGGTGGGTTCCTGGGGTTGATGCTACTGGGCATTCCGGTTGCCATCTCACTGGCGGTGTCCGGTTTTGTGGCAGGCTATCTGGGTTTTGGCCCGGGCCTGTTCAACCTGATGCCAGCACGACTTTACGGCGTTGTCACCAACTACACCCTGCTGGCGATCCCCCTGTTCGTATTCATGGGCGTAATGCTGGAGAAATCCAAAGTCGCCGAGGACATGCTGGAGACCATTGGCAAGGCGATGGGTGGTCTCAATGGCGGCATGGGCCTGGCGATCATCCTCGTTGGCGTGCTGATGGGTGCCTCCACCGGCATTGTGGGCGCCACCGTAGTCACCGTAGGACTGTTGACGTTGCCCAGCGCTGCTGCGACGGGGTTACGCGCCCAGTGTCGCCTGCGGCACCATTTGCGCATCCGGTACTCTGGGGCAGATTATTCCACCGAGCCTGGTGTTGATTCTGCTGTCTGACATCGTCGGAAAGTCCGTGGGAACGCTGTTCGCTGCGGCGTTCATTCCCGGTCTGGTTCTGGCCATCATTTACATGCTGTATATGCTGCTGCTGGGCTATTTCAAGCCCAACATGGTCCCCGCCATCCCCGCCGAGGAACGGGCCCTGACCAGTGGTAAGCAATTGGCCAAGGACCTGGTCATGCATGTGGCACCGCCGCTGTTGCTGGTTATTTCCGTGCTCGGTTCCATTGTCGGCGGCATCGCCGCGCCCACCGAGGCAGCCTCCATGGGCGCATTGGGCGCACTGCTAATCGCACTGGTCGCCCGCGGACTGGATCGCCAACTGATCAAGGAAACCCTCCACGGCACGTTAGTGATTTCCGCGATGGTGTTTTTTATCCTGCTCTGCGCACAGCCATTCTCACTGTCGTTCCGGGGTCTGGGTGGTGAACAGATGGTTCACAGCCTGTTCGAGATGCTGCCGGGCGGCGAGTTCGGGGCCACCCTGTTCCTCATGGCTCTGCTATTTGTGCTGGGTTTTTTCCTGGAATGGATCGAGATTTCCTACATTGCCCTTCCCATGTTTCTGCCGGTTTTTATAAACTACGGCACCGATATGGTGTGGCTGTCGATCATGGTGGCGATGAACCTGCAGATGTCGTTCCTGACGCCACCGTTTGACTGGGCCCTGTTTTTCCTCAAAGGGGTGGCGCCACCAGGGGTTACGACCCGAGACATCTACGTTGGCGCCATACCGTTTGTTTTGCTTCAATTGCTGGCCTTGGTTGTTATCTTCCAGTTTCCGTTACTGGTCACCTGGTTACCCGACGCCATTGGCTGGTAACCCCAACTCAGGATTTAATCCATGGATATTCTGTCTGATCACTCCGCCGGATGGTTGCTGGCGCTCATTCTGTCGCTGGTGGCGACGGGCATCATTGCCGGCCTGATGGCGGGTCTGCTCGGCGTAGGTGGGGGTATCGATCGTGCCCGTGCTTTATCATCTGTTCACCCTGCTGGGCATCGATGAAGCCGTCCGTATGCATATGGCAGTGGGTACGTCACTGGCCACGATCATCCCCACGTCGATTATATCCTCCCGCTCCCACTTCCTCAGGGGCAGTCTGGATTCGGCGCTGCTCAAACAGCTGATACCCGGCGTAATCGTGGGGGTCATTCTCGGTGCGATCCTGAGCGGCTATGCCAGCGGCGTGGAACTGACAGCGGTATTCGCCACCATCGCCCTGCTGGTTGCCCTGAACATGGCGTTCAAAAAGGATGGCTTCAGCGTACGCGATGGCCTGCCAGGACCCACCGGCACGGGAATCATCGCATTTTTCATCGGCGGTATTTCCACGCTGATGGGCATCGGCGGTGGTACGCTCAGCGTGCCCATTCTCAGCGCCTTCAAAACGCCGATGATCCGGGCGGTGGGTACCGGTGCCGCGCTGGGTCTGGTGATCAGCCTGCCCGGTGTGTTTGCCTTTCTGATCAACGGCATGGGCGTGGAGAACCGACCACCGTTATCCGTGGGTTACGTCAACCTGATTGGCCTGGCGTTGATTGTTCCGGCCACCATGTTCATGGAACCCAAAGGCGCCCGGTTAGCCCATGCCATTAATGCCAAGCGGCGGCGGCAATTGTTTGCGCTGTTTCTGCTGATCACCTCAGTCCGTATGTTTTACGGGTTGATTTACTAGACTGGCGGCGGCCCACTGGGGCTGAACGTCACAGCACCGGATTCCGGAGACAAGAAGAATGTTAAAAACCGTGTACTCAGCCAATGGCATGATGGTGGCGCCACATCACTTGGCGGCACAAGCCGGGCGGGATATTCTCAAGGAAGGCGGTAACGCGGTTGAGGCCATGGTCGCCGCGGCTGCAACAATTGCCACCGTCTATCCTCACATGAACTCCATCGGCGGTGATGGCTTCTGGCTGATCCATGAGCCTGGCAAGCAGCCGGTCGCGATCGATGCCTGCGGCCGCGCCGCCCGCGCCGCCACGATTGACTTTTATGCCGGTCACAAACGAATTCCGTTTCGCGGCCCACTGGCGGCTCTGACCAGCGCTGGCACCATTTCCGGATGGCAGGAGGCGTTGTCAGTGGCAGCGCCCTGGGGCAAGGCGCTGCCGGTTTCCCGCCTGCTGGAGTCCGCCACCGCTCACGCCCGTTCGGGCATCATTGTCACCGAGAGTCAGTCGCGACTTACCGCTGAAAAGCGCTCGCAACTGGAAGACGTGCCGGGTTTTGCGAAAGCATTTATGCCCGGCGGCAACGTTCCCACCACCGGTTTGCTCCTGCGCCAGCCGACTCTGGCAGCAACCTTCGAACAGCTTGCCCGCGCGGGTCTGGACGACTTCTATCGCGGCGAACTGGCCACCGCCATTGGCGCCGAACTGTCAGCGTTGGGCAGTCCGGTCACCCGGGACGACCTGGCCAGTTATCACGCCCTGCAGGTGACACCACTACAGGCTCACATTGGCGGCGCGCAGATTTTTAATTTGCCGCCACCGACCCAGGGCCTCGCCGCCTTGATGATTCTCGGTATCTTCGAGCGTCTTGAGGTGAACAAGGCCGAAGGCTTTGAGTACATTCACGGCCTGGTGGAATCCACCAAACGGGCGTTTCGGGTCCGGGACCGTATTGTCACCGACCCGGACCGGGTTCCCGAACCTCCGGCCAACTTCTTGACCCCGGAATCCCTGGCGCAGCTGGCGGCCGACATTGATCCGGCTCAGGCATTACCCTGGCCCGACCCCGCCAAACCGAGCGATACCATCTGGATGGGCTGCATGGACAGCGAAGGTCGTTCAGTCAGCTTTATCCAGAGTATCTTCTGGGAGTTCGGCTCCGGCGTCGTGCTGCAAGATACCGGCATTCACTGGCAGAATCGCGGGGTCAGCTTTGCTCTCAAGCCAGACTCCCTGCAAGCCCTGGAGCCGGGCCGCAAACCGTTTCATACCCTTAACCCGGCCATGGCACTGTTCGATGATGGCCGGGTCATGAGTTACGGCACCATGGGTGGTGAGGGTCAGCCTCAGACCCAGGCCATGGTGTTCAGCCGCTATGCCCGGTTCAATCAGCCCCTGCAACAAGCCATCACCGCACCACGCTGGCTGCTGGGCCGCACCTGGGGCGATGTCACCACGTCTCTCAAGCTTGAGCGCCGATTCGGCCCGGCTCTGGTGGAACAGCTTCGCAGTGCGGGTCATGTGGTGGAGGTTCTGGACGAGGATTTCAGCGACACCATGGGCCATGCCGGTGCGCTGGTGCGCCGGCCCGACGGCGTGATGGAAGGCGCTGAAGAATGAGTGGGCAGCCGCACCGATAACCCGGCTGCCCACAACAATCAGAAGTGGATGACCGTGCGGATGCTCTTGCCCTCGTGCATCAGATCAAACGCCTTGTTGATATCTTCCAGAGGCATATTGTGGGTAATAAAGGTGTCCAGCGGAATCTCCCCGCTCTGCGCTTTTTCAACATAACCCGGCAGTTCAGTCCGGCCTTTCACACCACCAAACGCTGACCCTTTCCAGACTCGACCAGTCACCAGCTGGAACGGCCGGGTGCTGATTTCTTCGCCTGCGCCGGCCACACCGATGATGATCGATTCACCCCAGCCTTTGTGCGCGCATTCAAGTGCCGCCCGCATCAACTTGACGTTGCCGACACATTCGAAGGAATAGTCCACACCACCATCGGTCATATCGATGATGACCTCCTGGATCGGCTTGTCGTAATCCTTGGGATTGACGAAATCGGTGGCGCCCAGTTCCTTGGCAATATCGAACTTGGACGGATTGATATCAATCGCGATAATGCGACCCGCACCGGCCATTTTGGCACCGATAATCGCCGCCAGCCCGATACCGCCCAGGCCGAAGATCGCCACGGTAGCACCCGCTTCCACCTTGGCCGTATTCAGTACCGCGCCAATACCGGTGGTGACGCCACAACCCAGCAGGCACACTTTATCAAGCGGCGCATCCTTGGGAATTTTTGCCAGTGAGACTTCCGGTAGCACAGTGTACTCAGAAAATGTCGAGGTACCCATGTAGTGGTAGATCGGCTTGCCCTGGTAGGAGAAACGCGACGTACCGTCAGGCATGACGCCCTTGCCCTGGGTGGCCCGGACAGCGCCGCACAGATTGGTTTTGCCAGACGTACAGAACTTGCACTGACCACATTCGGCGGTATAAAGCGGGATCACATGGTCTCCCACCCCAAGCGAGGTAACGCCTTCGCCGATGGCTTCCACTATACCACCGCCTTCATGGCCGAGGATGGCCGGGAAAATCCCCTCGGCATCCGCTCCTGACAAGGTGTAGGCGTCCGTGTGACAGACTCCGGTCGCCACAATACGAACCAGCACCTCACCCGCCTGGGGCGGAGCCACATCGACTTCGACAATTTCCAGGGGTTTATTGGGGGCAAATGCCACCGCAGCTCGGGATTTAATTATGTGCAGGTTCCTCTTGTCTGAAACTGTATAGGATGGAGTTTGACGTCTCTGACGCATTGTAAACAATCGGCCAGGCGCCACAACCGTATGCGCTAACAATACGGCACAACCGGTCATTCCGTTCAGTGGTGATTTCCACGCTGACAGGACTTGGGTTACTGTCACGGAAGTTCCAGCGTCCGGACTCCGAATTCTTCATGTTGCATGGGTCAATTAAATGAGCGAGCAAAACAACACCGGACTGACGCCCCAGCACGCGCTTGCGCAGACGGTGGACGACTGTCAGCCTGCCGCCTTGCTGGTCTGCGGCTCTTTGTCCGTGCGGTTAGGCCGGGCCTGGCATCGGCAACACCCGGACGGAACCTACACAGAACTGCCGTTGCCCTCCCCCAACGATGCTCTGCCGTCGGCAAGCACCCATGACCTGGCGCTGATCGACGATACCCTGGAGCAACTGAGTCATGAAGCTGGCATTCTGATGCTCGGTCAGCTGCGCAACTTCGGCACCCACCGGATCGCCGTGATCGTCGCCGATGACACCGACTGGCAGCTCAACGATTTTCTCAGCCTGGGCTTCCAGCGCCAGGCGAGGCTGCAGGGCAAGCCAGCACAGACCTTGTATACCTACAACATCGACAGCTACAACCGACGGCGCTCCTGGAATAACCCGCAGTACTGGGCCAACCCGGAGATGTGGGACAAGGCCCGCTGGTAGCGCTGCACCAAAAATCTACAACTTTAGTCGAGTCTGGTACACAAAAAAATCAACCAGATTACGTGTTATCAATAGCTTACGAAACCTGCCTGATTTAGCATCTTGTATTGGTACTGGAAGCGGTCTATTTTTGGGCGTGTGACGCCTCGGGCTGCACATCTCTCATGAGTTAAACCAGACGCAGACCCGCACGTATGGATACGGTCGACACTGTTAACCGCCTTTCTCAACCACTTCGCAGATCTGTGCTGCAGGCCCTGCTGTACCTCACGGTTGGCGCCGGCATCATGTTTTTTATTCTTAATGTCGCTCACGGGAAATACCACCTCGCGATTGTCGAGATAGCCATGGCGGCCTACTCCGTAGCGTTGCTGGTAATCATCCGACGGACGCGCCATCTGGAACGCTGGATACTGGCCTATCTGGTGCCTTTTTTTGCGCCATGATGTTTGCCATGTACACGCCCAGGGCAACCGCTTCGGTATTCGCCTGGGCTTTGCTGATCCCGATTCTTTCCCACCTGTTGTTAGGGCGCCGGCTCGGGCTATCTATCGCGATTCTGTTCATGTCCGTTACCGTTGTCCTGTTTCTGTACAAATATCACGACAACCCGGCGCTGATGCAAGTAACGCCACTGGCGAACCTTTCCATCCTGTCGCTGGTGATTCTGGCGCTCTCGCACGCCTATGAGGTCAGTCGGGAACGATCCGAGCACACCCTTTACCACATGGCTCACACGGATTTTCTGACGGGGGTGGCTAACCGGACTCAGTTCAGTGCAATTTTTGAGCGGGAAAACAGCGCGCGCAGCGCGAGAGCCGACCCTTGTCCGTCCTATTGATTGATCTGGACTTTTTCAAGGCCATCAATGACCAACATGGCCATGACGTTGGGGATTCCGCCCTGGTATTTGTTGCCCGGTTACTGTCCCGGCGTCTGCGCACGACGGATCTGGTATGCCGCCTGGGAGGCGAAGAGTTTGGCATCATCCTGACCGATACCAGCTGCAGGCGGGCAGTCCAGGTCGCTGAGGAGCTGCGGCAAGCGCTGGAAAACTCGCCGCTGATCATGCCGGACTGCTCTATTTCCATGACCATGAGTGTTGGCATTGCCCAGCTGGGCGTCGACGGCGACACCCTCCGCGTCCTGCTGGCGGCTGCGGATCAATTGTTGTGCCAGGCCAAGGCCAATGGCCGAAACCAAGTCGTGGCGCCGCCTAACCGCCTGTATCACGACGACGCCTCCGATCAGGCTGCGTTCATGGGCTCGCCCGGCTAACAGGGTGCCGCAGTGCCGCGCTGGCGAGCAAAATCAATGTAATAAGCCAGGCATTCCGGATTCGATATGGCATCCGGATTGGCTACATCTTCCAGGTTTTTACCCAGCAATAGCTTCTTGATGGGCAGCTCCATTTTTTTTCCGGTCAGGGTGCGAGGTATGGCGTCAACCTGAACTATCTCATTCGGGACATGACGTCCCGACAGGTTGGTGCGAATGGCATCGCGCAGGCGTTGTGTCAGTTCTTCGGTCAGGCTATGCCCCTCTCGCAGTACCACAAACAGGGGCATGTAAGAATCCCGTCCCAGGTATTCCAGATCCACAACCAGACTGTCCAGCACTTCCGGCAACTCCTCGACAACCCGATAAATTTCACTGGTGCCCATGCGCACCCCATGACGGTTAATGGTGGTATCGGAACGGCCGTAGATAATCGCGCCGCCCCGGGGCGTTATCCGAATCCAGTCACCATGGCGCCACAGGCCCGGAAAGGTATCGAAGTAACTGTCATGATAACGCTGCCCGTCTTCATCGCCCCAAAAATACAACGGCATGGACGGCATGGGCTCGGTAATCACCAGTTCGCCCATTTCGTCGTTCAGCACTTTGCCGTTATCGTCCATTGCGCACACCGCGGTACCCAGGGTACGACACTGCATTTCACCGGCGTAAACCGGCATGATCGGGCAACACCCCACATAAAATGCCGCCACATCGGTGCCTCCACTGATCGGCGCGATCAGCACATCCCCCAGCTGCTCTGCCAGCCAGGCATAGCCTTCTTCCGGCAACGGTGAACCGGTTGATCCAACGGTACGGATACGGTGCAGGTCCGCCAGCTTGCCGGGCTCAATTCCGGCCTTTTTGCAATTCATGTAGAAGGCGGCACCAGCGCCAAAAAACGTCATTTTCGCCTCTTCAGCAAACTGCCAGAGCATGCCGAGATCCGGGTAACCCGGGTTGCCGTCGTAGAGGCAAATGGTCGCACCGAGCAACAGGCCACTGATCTGCGCGTTCCACATGATCCAGCCGGTGGTGGTAAACCACATATAACGATCGTCCGGCCCCAGGTCCATGTGCAGCCCCTGCCCCTGCAGACCTTCCAACAGCGCACCACCATGGCCGTGAACGATGGGTTTGGGCATCCCCGTGGTACCCGAGGAATACACCACCCACAAGGGATGGCTGAACGACACCTGCTCAAAATGCAGGGGGGCGTCATGCTCAAGCATTGTGTCCCAGAGGATGGCATCGTCCAGTTCGGCAGTGGGATTCAGATACGGCAACAGCACGGTTTGCTGCAGCGTCGGCAGGGCCTTGCGCAGGCCGTCCACCACGGCCAGGCGATCATAATCCTGGCCACCGTAGCGATAGCCATCAACCGCAATCATGATTCTGGGATCAATCTGCCGGAAACGATCCGTGACACTTCGGGTACCCATGTCCGGTGAGCAGCTGGACCAGACCGCGCCGATACTGGCGCAGGCAAAGAAGGCGATGGCGGCTTCGGGGATGTTGGGCAGGTAAGCGACCACCCGGTCGCCCCGCTCTACGCCCAGCTCGCGCAGACTGTGAGCCATGGCGGTGGTCTGGCGGCGAAATTCCCCCCATGACAATTCCGTCAACGGCCGCAATTCCGAACGGGAGATGATCGCTGGTCGTTCCGGCTCATCGGCATGGTGGCGAAATACCTGCTCTGCCATGTTCAGGCGGACACCACTGAACCAGCGGGCGCCAGGCATCCGGCGGGTATCCAGCACCTGCCGATAGGGCTTGGAGAACTGAACATCGAAGTATTGCCAGAAGGCGTCCCAGAATTCTTCGATATTGTCCACGGACCACTGCCAGAGCGCATTGTAGTCAGTAAAAGTGAGGTCCCGATGATCCTCCAGCCAATGCATAAAATGCCACAGGCGGCTGCTTTCAATGCGAGCCTGATCGGGTGTCCACAGCGGCGTCGGTGTATCCGGGGTCATGCATGCCTCCATTTTGTTGTTATAAGGCGGTCAAAAGTTACTTTAGCCGAAGTCCGGCAACCAAGGCTATCACAAGACCTGTTTCGGGTATAAATGCAGTTTCAAACTCAGGTACACGCCAGCAACCAACACCAGGCATACCGCGGCAAAAGCGCCGCGAAACCCGGTGGTGTCAATCAATAGCCCGGCGCCGACCGGCCCGATCAGCTGGCCCACTGCAAAAAACACCGTCACGAAACTGACCGCTACCGGCGCTTCCCGGACACTGACTCGCTCACTGGAAATTGACAGTATTGATATAAACATACCATTCATGGTCGCACCGAGAATCAGGTAATGGGCTACAAAACTGGGCAGTTCAGGCCAGAGCACCGGCAATCCCATAGCTATGACGGCCAGCGAACTGGATATCAGCAGCGCCAGACCACGACCATAGCGATCACCAAACCAGCCCCAGCACGGACCGGAAAAGGCCACCAGCAAGCCCATGGCGGAGGTGAGATGGCCGGCCGTGATGGACGAAATACCAGACTCCACCGCGAAGCTGTACATAAAAACCGATTGCACGATGTAAATCACGCCGATAATGCCGTAGAGCATACCCACCATAATGACGTGGGGATTGCGGTAGACCGCCCTGCGACTTATCGGCGCGGCGCCGGACTCTTCCAGTTGCTCGGGCGGATTGCGCAGAAACGCCAGCGCCGCCAGGAACGCGACCACGCCGCCCGCGGCAAACACCGCCCAGACCTGTCGCCAGCCGTTCTCACCAAACAATTCCACCAGATAGGGCACAAGCCAGCCAGCGATCAGCATGCCAATACCGACACCACTGACCAGAAAGCCAATGACCGACCCCCGTTTTTCCGGAAACCAGGCTGACAACAGTGAAATCAGGGGGGTAAACCCGAAGGCCGTGCCGACCCCGAGTAACGTCATCAACACCAGCGCCAGCAAATACCCCGGCACCAGACTTAACCCGATAAAACCCAAGGTAGTGAATACGATACCCAGCAGCACCGCAAAACGCCCACCCCGGCGGGATGCCACCACCCCCGCATACAGCACCAGACTGAGATAGCCCATCGCGGTGGCGGTGCCCAGATTGCCGGCCTGCTGGTAAGTCAACATCAGGCCTTCACGCATGGACGGCAGAATCAGCCCGAACGCCAGCCGCGCAAACACCAGTACGGTAACGATGATCAGCACGCCAGTACTGATCATCAGCCAGGCTGGGGGATGACGAGATGACAAAACCATATCGGTCCTCGTTAACGTGTAGTTTTGTAAATAACGTTCTACAGTTAGGTAGTGCAACGTGTACGTCACAAAACGGACCGGCGAAAAAAACGGAGGCGCTTCACGTTGCATGATGATGTTTTATTTTGCTATGCGAAACACCGTTCCTTACGCTTAGACAATTTTGAAACTGAATGTCATTGTAAAAAATAATGAACTAGCTAATTGAATAGATCAAGCGCTCGCTATACAGTCGGACCTGTACCACACAATTACAAAAAACCGCGACCAGTTCCGGTCGCGAAATACGGAGCACACTATGACAAACAAGAAAAGGACCGGCATTATCGCCGGGGCACTCATTGGTCTGTCCGCCATGCTGGCGCCTCAGGGGTATGCCGCGGATGGTCCCATTCGTATTGCTTATATCGAGCCACTGTCGGGCGCATTTGCGAACGTTGGTGACGCCGGTCTGAAACACTTCCGCTTCGCTGCTGAAAAAATCAACGAAGCCGGCGGTGTATTGGGACGGAAATTTGAAATCGTTCCGATGGACAATAAACAAAGTGCCTCCGAATCCGTGCAACTGGTGCAGCGCGCGGCCGACGAAGACATTCCTTTTATTACCCAGGGTAACGGCTCCAACGTCGCCGGCGCTCTGGTAGAAGCCGTTGACCGTAACAACCGCCGCAATAGCGACCACAAAATCGTGTATCTCAACTACGCCGCGGTCGATCCGGCCCTCACCAACGAGCGCTGCAGTTTTTACCACTTCCGCTTCGACGCCAACAGTGAAATCAAACTGGAAGTCATAACCAACTACATGGCCACTCAGAAAGATATCAAAAAAGTCTTTTTGATCAACCAGGACTATTCCCACGGTCAGTTCATCTCCAAGACCGCCAAAACCATGCTGAAAGAGAAGCGGCCTGACGTCGAGATTGTTGGCGATGTGCTGCATCCCATCGGCCAGGTCCGGGACTTCGCACCGTATGTGGCCCGTATCCAGCAGTCCGGTGCCGACTCGGTGATAACCGGTAACTGGGGCAACGATCTGTCATTGCTGGTTCGCGCCGCTGACAGCGCCGGCCTCGATGTGAAGTTCTACACCTACTATGGTGGCGGCCTGGGCACTCCGGCAGTCGTTGGTGACCGTGGTGAAGGCAAATTGCTGCAAATTACCGAATGGCAGTCCAACGCCAAGGTTAACCAGGAGCACCCGGATTACGAGCAGTGGATGAACGAATTCAAGCAGCGCTACCCGGATATCGACTGGTACTATCATCGCGTCTACAACGAAATGTACATGCTTAAAGCGGCCATCGAAAAAGCCGGCTCAACCGATGCCGACGCTGTCGCCAAAGCATTGGAAGGCATGACCTTTGATTCCATTACCGGCAAGGTGACCATGCGCGCGGCTGACCATCAGCTGATCCAGCCTATGTATATCTCCGTGATGGATTCCAACGTCGTACACGATGTGGACAATTCTGGTTTCGGTTTCACCACGCTTGCGCAGATTCCCGCCGATCAGGCGACCGCACCAACCACCTGTGAAATGAAGCGTCCGTAAACCTGCAGCTGACTCCGGGGGGGGGGATTCTACCTCCCTCCCGGAGTTCCTCACTGAACCATCCCCCTGGGGGCTCGCTCAGATATGCTCGAAACCATTGTCTTCTCCCTGATCAATGGCCTGCTGTACGGCATGTTGCTGTTTATGATGTCCAGCGGTCTTACTCTTATTTTTGGCATGATGGGCGTATTGAATTTTGCCCACGCCAGTTTCTACATGCTCGGTGCCTATTTTGCCTATACCGTCGGCCAGGTAACCGGGTTCTGGATTGCACTCTGTTTGGCACCGGTATTGGTTGGCATGGTCGGCGCCGTGGTCGAACGCTACGGCTTGCGTCGGGTGCACCAGTTTGGTCATGTGCCGGAGTTGCTGTTCACCTTCGGTCTGGCTTACGTGGTTGATGAACTGGTCAGCCTGTTCTGGGGTACGGTTCCGGTGCCCTATAAAATGCCCGACGTCCTGAATTTCACCCTGTTCAATCTCTACAACTTCGACTACTCCGCCTTCAAAATCTTTATCCTGGGCGTATCGGTGGTGATGTTTGTCTGCCTCTACATCCTGCTCAAGAAAACCCGGGCCGGGCTGGTTATTCAGGCCTCCCTGTCACGACCGGATATGGTGTCGGCGCTGGGTCACAACGTGCCGCGGGTATTCATGCTGGTTTTTGCCATCGGCTGCGCCCTGGCCGGTCTCGGCGGGGTCGTCGGCGGCATTCAGTTTGTCACCGAACCCGGCATGGCAGTCACTATGGGGCCGATCGTGTTTGTCGTCGTGGTATTGGGCGGACTGGGTTCCGTGCCTGGCGCGCTGATTGCGTCGATCATCATCGGTGTACTGCAAACCCTGGCACTGTCCGTCGACCTGTCCCTGGCGTCGATTTTTTCCGGCATTGAGGTCTCACGAGACAATTTCTTTTCCACGGTGTGGTACATGGAATCAATCCGGCTGGCGCCGGTCCTGCCATTCCTCCTGCTCGTACTGACGTTGATTTTCAGACCACGCGGACTAATGGGGAAACGTGAAGCATGAGTATTGCATCCGACGAAAAGCTATCGACCACCCCGGTATCCGCCAAAGGTATTCCCGTGCCTGCCAGCAACCGGCTGATCGCTCTGTGGCCCTGGTTTGCCATGATCATTATCGCGCTCATTGCCCCGCTGGTATTTACCTCGGGCCAATCGATCAACATGCTCAACCATATGGGCATCGCCATCATCTTTGCCCTGTCCTACAACATGCTGCTGGGCAATACCGGCCTGCTGTCCTTTGGTCATGCGGTCTATTATGGCTTGGGTGGCTATGTCGCCATGCACATGCTACGGGTGATGAATGACACTGGCCTGGCGGTTCCTATCGAGCTGCTGCCCCTGGCTGGCGCCTTTGGCGGGCTCGGGTTCGGTATTCTGTTCGGTGCGGTATCCACCCGGCGGGCCGGTGTAGTGTTCGCCATGATTACCTTGGGCATTGGCGCGCTGATTCACTCCAGCTCGTTGATGTTCACTGACTTTTTCGGTGGCGAAGCCGGCCTGTTCGGCAACCGGGTGGACGTCACCTCGATGCTGGGCGTCAACTATGGTGACAGCCAGCACGTCTATTATCTGATCCTCGCCTGGGTCTTTATCGCCATCCTGGCCATCTACCTGCTGCGCAAAACGCCGCTGGGCTGGATGGCCAACGCCGTCAGGGACAACCCCGAGCGTGCTCAATTTGTCGGCTATAACCCGCAAATGGTGCGCTTTATCCAGTTCTCCCTGTCGGCGTTCTTTGCCGGTCTTGCCGGGGGGCTGTTCATCATTGCCGATGAGATTATCAGCGCCGAGGCGGTGAGTGCCCAGGTCTCCGGGCAGGTATTGCTGGCGTCCTATCTGGGTGGTATCGGCTTTTTCCTGGGCCCGGTGTTTGGCGCCATTCTGGTGACTTTCCTGGCCAGCTTTCTGTCATCGGTGACGGACGCCTGGGTACTTTATTTCGGACTGATGTTCATCGGCGTGGTGATGTTTGCGCCCCAGGGGCTGTTTGGCATCCTGCATCAACAGAGTTCAGCCATCCGGGATGGTCATTGGCGTGGCTCTACCCTGGCCCGGATTTATCTGTTGCTGACCATGCTGCTGTCGGTGTTCGGTCTGGTGTGTGTGGTGGAGTTGTCATACCACTACTTCCGCAGCTGGGACCCCAGCGCGCCCTTCGATCTCATGGGGTTCACGGTCAATGCCACCACGGCGATGCCCTGGATCGCATCCTTTGCCATTCTGGTTATCGGTATTGCGCTACTCACCGCCCATGCCCGGCCGATGCTGCGCCGGCGCACCGGAGCCAACCCTGACCAAGGAGAGCACTGATGACTCGCACTGCGCTGGAACTCCGGGGTGTCACCAAAAACTTCGGCAAATCTGAAATTATCCGTGGCGTCGACCTGAAGATTCACGAACACGAACATCATGTCATCATCGGCCCCAACGGCGCCGGTAAATCCACCCTGTTTAACCTGATCAGTGGTCGTTTGAATGTGTCCGGCGGGACCATCGAACTGTTTGGCAAGCGTATCCATAACCTGCCACCTCACCAGGTGAACCGCAAAGGCCTCAGTCGCAGTTTTCAGGTCACTAACCTGTTCCAGAATATGACGGTCATGCAAAACCTGCGCTGTTCACTGCTCTGGTCAGAAGGCCATGGCTACGCCTTCTGGAAAACCGTACTCGGACAAAGAGACGTCACCGAACGGGCACAAAGCCTGATGGAGCGACTGAACCTGCAGCATCGCGCTGACACCCCGGCGTCTCTGCTTACCTACGCTGAACAGCGTGCTCTGGAAATTGGCGCCACCATTGCCTCCGGCGCCAAGGTTATTCTGCTCGACGAACCCACCGCCGGCATGAGTCGCTCAGAAGCCGACGATGTGGTCGCACTGATCCAGCGCATGGCCGGAGAATGCACATTGATTCTGGTGGAGCACGACCTGGGCGTGGTGTTTGAACTGGCGGACCGCATTTCGGTGCTGGTTTATGGCGAGATCATCGCAACGGGCAAGCCCGAGGAAGTCCGCGCCAATGCGGCGGTCCAGGAAGCCTATCTCGGCACGGAGGTGCATTAATGCTAAAGGTACAGGATCTACACGCGTACTACGACAAAAGCCATGTGCTCCGGGGCGTCAATCTGGAGGTCAACAAAGGCGAAATCGTCAGCCTGCTCGGACGCAACGGGGTGGGACGATCAACCTTGTGCAAGGCGATCATGGGCCTGGTGCCTCCCAAGGGGCACATCGAGTTTGATGGCAAGTTATTGAGCCGCATGGCACCCCACGAAGTGGCCCAACTGGGCATTGGCTACATCCCCGAAGACCGGGCCATTTTCCCCGGCCTGACCGTGCTGCAGAATCTGGAACTGGGCATGAAACGCCGGGGCGTAACCGGTGAGCAGTGGACACTGGACGCCGTCTACAAACGATTCCCGCGGCTCAAAGAGCGAGAGCATACCTCGGCGGAAGTCCTGTCCGGCGGCGAACAACAGATGCTGAGCATGTTCCGTGCCCTGATGGGTGATCCCCGCTGCGTCCTGGTTGACGAACCCACAGAAGGCCTGGCACCCAAAGTGGTGGCCGATGTCGCTGCCATTCTCAAAGAAATCGCGGCCGAGGGCATTGCGGTTCTGCTGGTTGAGCAGAAGCTGAGCATTGCCATGGATATTTCCGACCGGGTCTATGTGATGGGTGAAGGTGAGATCGTCTTTGATGGCACCCCTGAATCGCTGCGCAATAGCCCGGACATTCGCAAAGAATGGCTGGAGGTTTGAGGACAACTTAATGACGCCACTGATCAATGAACGGGACCTTGATTTTCAACTCTATGAAGTACTGGATACCGAGGCGCTACTCCAGCGCCCGCGGTATGCCGAGCATGACCGGGGCGTGTTCGATGCGACGCTCAAAACCGCCCGGGATATTGCCACGGAGTACCTGGCGCCCCACAACCAGAAAGGTGATGCCAACGAGCCGACTTTTGATGGTCACAAGGTGACCCTCATACCGGAGACCAAGCAAGCCTGGGATGCCTTTGCCCAGGCCGGCTTTCTCGCCTCCCGCCATGATTTCGATGACGGGGGGTCGCAATTGCCGGAAGTGGTGTTGAGAGCCTGCATGGCGTATTTCAATGCCGCCAATGTATCCAGCACCGCTTACCCCTTCCTGACCATCGGCGCCGCCAATCTGATCAAGAGCTTTGCATCAGAAGCGCTCCGTGAGCAGTATCTGCCCGCCATGCTCGACGGCCGCTTCAGCGGCACCATGGCCTTGACGGAACCAGGCCAGGGCTCCGCACTGGGCGACCTGAAAACCATGGCGAGACCGGTCGACGATGGCAGCTATCGCCTGTTCGGCAATAAAATGTACATCTCCGGCGGCGATCACGAGATGACCGACAACATCGTGCACATGGTGCTGGCCCGTCTTGAGGGCGCGCCGGCGGGGGTTCGGGGAATCTCGCTGTTTCTGGTGCCCAAATACCTGCTTAATGGTGACGGTGGTATCGGCGCACGGAACGATGTGGCGCTCGCCGGCCTGCTCCATAAAATGGGCTATCGCAACACCACATCAACCGTACTCAATTTCGGTGAGCGCGATGGCGCGGTTGGTTATTTGGTAGGCGAACCTCATCAGGGCCTGTCGTACATGTTCCAGATGATGAACGAAGCGCGCATCGGGGTGGGTCTCGGAGCCGCCAGCCTTGGATATCAGAGCTACCTGCAGGCTCTGGATTATGCTCGTCAACGCCCACAAGGGCGGTTACCCGGCAATAAAGATCCATTGTCCAGCCAGGTCCCCATCATCCGCCATGCCGACGTCCGCCGGATGCTGCTAATGCAGAAAGCCTATGCCGAAGGCAGCCTGGCGCTCTGTCTGTATGCCAGCACTCTGGTGGAAGATGCCCACACCGCTGCAACCGAGACCGCCCGCCGGGAAGCCGGCGAAGTGCTCGACCTGATCACACCCATGGTAAAGTCCTGGCCGTCCAAATACGGCGTCATCGCCTCCGACCTGGGCATACAGGTACTGGGCGGCGCGGGCTATACCCGTGATTATCCCCTGGAGCAGCTATATCGGGACAATCGCCTCAACCCCATTCACGAAGGCACCGAGGGTATTCATGGCATCGATCTGCTGGGCCGTAAACTTGGGCCCCGAGGTGGCCAGGGCTATGCCCTGTTCCTGACCTGGGTACGTGAATACCTGAACCAACCGGAGCTGCCCACGGCTAGCGGTGAACTGGCCGCTCAGCTGAACCAGGCGGTGGATCTGCTGGAGTCCGTTACCTCAGATTTGCAGCTACAGGTTACGAACAATCCGGATCAGGGGCTATCGAACGCAACCACTTATCTCGATATGTTTGGACGCGTGCTGGTGGGCTGGATATGGCTGCGTCAGGCCATCGTGGCGGAGCGGGCTCTGGCGCAAGGCGCCAGCGGCGAGGAGGCCAGTTTTTACCACGGCAAGCTCCACACCGCCCGCTACTTCATGGATTGGGAGCTTGCACCGCTGGCGTCCTGGGCGGCGCTGTTGAGCGCTGGCAATCGTGACAATGTTGACATGCAGGACCACTGGTTCTGATCGTTTGAACACCGGATAACCCCCCAGCCGCCCCCGCAGATAACGGGTGCGGCCTCGTTACACACTTTGGAGACCAGGCATGAGCTCATCACAGTCCTATTACAGTCCTGCCGAACAGGCCGCTCTGGCCCATGTTGAACAGGCCGAGAAAGCGGCCAGCCAGATTCCGGGCATTCGCGACGACCAGCCCCTGCGCGCGATTGACACCGTTGCCGTGATCGGCGCCGGTACCATGGGCGGCGGTATCGCCATGAATTTCGCCAATGCCGGCATTCCTGTCACATTGGTGGAGATGAAGCAGGACGCACTGGATCGCGGCCTCGGCGTTATCCGCAAGAATTACGAACGCAGCGTCAGCAAAGGTAAGCTCAGTCAAGCCGAACTGGAACAGCGCATGGACCTGATCAGCGGCTCCCTGAACTACGATGACATTGCCAATGTCGACCTGGTGATTGAAGCCGTGTTTGAAAACATGGCCATTAAACAGGCTGCGTTTCGCACTCTCGATAAAGTCTGCAAGCCTGGCGCTATTCTCGCCTCTAATACATCAACCCTGGATGTGGACCAGATCGCCGCCGTCACCAATCGGCCGGGCGACGTGATCGGCCTGCACTTCTTCAGTCCGGCCAATGTCATGCGGCTGCTGGAAGTCGTGCGCGGCAAGGCCACCGCCGACGATGTCCTGGCCACGACACTTGCGATGGCCAAAACCATTCGTAAAGTCGCCGTGGTGTCCGGCGTTTGCTTTGGCTTTATCGGCAACCGCATGCTTGAGCCTTATGCCCGGGAAGCGCACCGACTGGTACTGGAGGGCGCAACACCAGCTCAGGTCGACGGCGTGCTCACCAGCCTTGGCCTGGCTATGGGCGTATTGTCCATGTATGACCTGGCCGGCATTGACGTGGGCTATCTAGTGCGGGAATCACGCCGTGACGAGATTGCCCACGACCCGAGTTATTGCAAACTGGCGGACGAGCTCTACGCCCTGGGCCGCTATGGTCAGAAAACCGGACGCGGCTTTTACCGCTACGACAATCGCGAGCGCCTGGACGACCCCGAGGTCGTCGAGTTGGCCGAACGCATTGCCGCAGATCTTGGCATTACAAGACGGAGCATTTCGGACGAGGAAATCCATGACCGCTGCCTGACCATGTTGATCAATGAAGGCATCCAACTGCTGGATGAGGGCATCGCCCTACGCAGCAGTGATATCGACCTGGTCTGGATTAACGGATACGGCTTTCCGGCCGGGCGTGGCGGCCCGATGTACTATGCCGAGCAACTGGGGCTGAACTCAGTACTGGCACGCATTCAACATTATCGCGATACTCTGGGTGACTATGGTGCGATGTGGTTTACGCCCGCCCCGTTGCTGGAAGACCTGGTCGCCCGCGGCAAAAAAGTCATCGAGAAATCATGATCCACTGACCTTCTGGTCGACTCACAAAGGACACACACCATGAGAGAAGCCGTTATTGTATCCACCGCCCGCACCCCGATTGGCAAGGCGTTCCGGGGTCTGTTCAACAACACCAAATCACCCACCATGGCTGCCCACGCCATTCGCGCCGCCGTTGAGCGCTCACAGGTTGACCCGGCAGAAATTGAAGATCTGGTGATGGGCACGGCCATGCCGGCCGGTACCGCTGGCGGCAACCTCGCCCGCCTTAGTGTCATTGCCTCGGGCCTGCCCCTGAGCGTCAGCGGTCAGACTATGGACCGCCAGTGCGCCTCCGGGCTGATGGCCATTGCCACCGCAGCCAAACAGATCATGGTTGATGGCATGCAGGTCGCCATTGGCGCCGGGCATGAGAACGTCAGTCTGGTGCAACAGAAAAACTTTGAATGGATGTCGTCCGAGCGGGATGAAAATGTCATCAAGCACGCCGCCCACGCCTACATGCCCATGCTGCAAACCGCTGAAAACGTAGCTAAAACCTACGGTATCAGCCGGGAAGCCCAGGATGAGTATTCCCTGCAGTCACAGCAACGGACCGCAGCCGCTCAGGAAGCTGGCAAGTTTGATGACGAGATCGTAACGGTCACAACCACCAAGGCGGTGATGAACAAAGAAACCAAAGAGGTAAGTTACGAAGAAGCGACGCTCAGCAAGGATGAAGGCAACCGTCCCGGCACCAAACTGGAGAACCTCAGTGGCCTGAACGCGGTGATAGAAGGGGGCTGTATCACCGCTGGTAATGCCAGTCAGTTATCCGATGGCGCCAGTGCCTGTGTGCTGATGGACAGCAAGCTGGCAGAACAGCGCAACCTCAAGCCCCTGGGGGTATATCGCGGCATGGCCGTCGCGGGCCTGAAGCCCGAAGAAATGGGTATCGGCCCGGTCTTTGCCGTGCCCAAACTGCTCAAGCAACACGGCCTGACTGTCGACGACATTGGCCTGTGGGAGCTCAATGAGGCCTTTGCCTGCCAGGTCATTTATTGCCGTGACACGCTGGGCATTCCGAATGAGCGGCTGAACGTTAACGGTGGCGCCATTTCCATCGGGCACCCCTACGGCATGAGTGGCGCCAGAATGGTGGGGCACGCCTTACTGGAGGGTAAGCGCCAGGGCGTGAAATACGTTGTGGTGACCATGTGCGTCGGCGGCGGCATGGGGGCCGCCGGGCTGTTTGAAGTGCTGTAAAATTCCCCCCGGGGGGGGCCGCTGGCGATTTCGCCCGGTCACCCCCCTCATTCCTTACCCCCGTCTACTACGCCGTTTCTCTAAGAGTGACCTAACGACAAGCATGCTATGCTTATCGTACCCTGGGTCGTAAATTCGGGCCCTTAGCTTTATGGCAGTAACCGCCAATAACCCAGTCATGACACCTGTGTCAGGCCCATCGTTGCCTGCATCCCGGTATGGCGCGGGAAAACCCAAAATGGTCGCAGGAGCCGATTCCGGCTGCACCGTCCAGAGTGTTCCAGGCTCCCGCTGCACCGATTACAATGCGCTGGACTGCATCGGCTGCGGTCGATCAACCGGCAGCATAAGTCATTCGTTTCAAGCGAGAGCGACCATGAGCTTACACCTCTTACAAGGACCCCTTTGATGAGTGACGTCACCGTCCTGCAAATAGTGCTCGCCAATTTTGCCATTATGGCCGGTGCTTGCCTGCAAGGCGTAGCCGGCTATGGCATCGGGACGCTGTCGGCGCCGCTGATGTTTCTGATCAGCCCGCTGTTCCGGCCCGGGCCCTGGAAGACACACTGATCTACTGCATTCCGGATGAACAGTTTCAGGAACTGTGGAAGAATGATGAAAACTTTGCCGACTTTGTCGAAATAGAGGACCGCACCCGACTGCGCACGGCGGTATCCCGCAAACAGAAACCTGACGACTTGATGAATGCCCGGGTTACCCGACTGATATCACGTCCGCCCGTCACCGCCCCGGCGACCATACGCCTGCAGGAAGCCGCCCGGGTCATGACCGATGAAGGGGTGTCAGCCTTACTGTTAATGAAGGAGACAGACGACGGCCCCACCATGGTGGGCATCATTACCGACCGGGATATGCGTACCCGCGCCCTGACAGAAGCGCTGCCCTCGGAGACACCCATCGCCGACATCATGTCATCCGGGCTGATTACGGTGCGCTCGGACGCCTACCTGTTCGAGGCTATGCTGATAATGCTGCACAACAATGTGCATCACTTACCGGTGGTTGAGAAAGGCCAGCCCGGGGGGATTATCGGGCTCTCCGATATCGTCAAATACGAGTCCCAAAGCAGCTTGTTCGTGGTCAGTAACATCTATCGCCAGCAAAATGTGCGTGGTCTCAAGGCCGTCAGCAAAAACGTCACCTCAAGTTTCGTGCGCATGGTCAATGAAGATGCCAACTCCCATATGGTGGGCAGTGCGATGGCGGGCATTGGCCGGAGTTTCAGTCAGCGCCTGCTGGAGCTGGGTGAAGAGGCACTGGGGCCACCGCCGATTCCCTACTGCTTTATGGCACTGGGCTCCATGGCCCGGGATGAGCAACTGATTGTGACCGACCAGGACAATGCCATGGTGCTGGATGATAGCTATGACTCCGACCTGCACGATGACTACTTTCTGGCTCTGGCCAAATTCGTCAGCGATGGCCTGGCCGCCTGCGGGTACAGCTACTGTACGGGCGATGTCATGGCAACAAACCCGAAATGGCGCCAACCCCTGCGCGTCTGGAAAGCGTACTTTACCGACTGGATTGAAAACCCCAAGGCGCAGGCTCTGCTGAACAGCAACATATTCTTTGATCTCGACGGGATCTACGGCGAAATTGCCTTTGCCGATGAACTGAAACAACTGATCGCCCAGAAAGCCAGCGGCAATCAACGCTTCCTGGCCATGCTGGCACGTAATGCCCTTAACCGGACGCCACCGCTGGGATTTTTCCGCACGTTTGTGATGGAGGAAGATGGCAAGCACAACAACACCATCAACCTGAAACGCCGGGGGACCGCCCCGCTGTCAGACCTGATTCGGGTTCACACGCTGGCGTGCGGCTCCAGCGCCCAGAATTCGTTTGAGCGCCTGAAAGCCGTCGCGGAGACCAAACTGCTTCCGGAGGGCAGCGCCGAAAACCTGCGGGACGCCCTGGAGTTCATTGCGATCGTACGGATTCGACACCAAGCCCTGACCATCGAAGCGGGTGAGCAACCTAACAACAGCATTCGACCGGAAGATTTGTCGTCCTTTGAGCGCCGCAATCTCAAGGATGCCTTCCAGATCCTCAGCAACAGCCAGAAATTCTTACGCTACCGTTATCATGCGCCGACCGGCCGTAATCTGTCCTGACCTGCGGCGAAGGACTCTGACGACTTACTGACGGGACCTCCCATGACTGAAGATTCGACACGTCGGCTACCGCCCGCCGCACCGCAATGGCCGGACTGGATCGCGAAGCTGGCCACACAGGCCCGGGATCCACGCCTGAAGGCGTTTTACGATGCAGGCTGCGTCACGCCGGAAACGCCCATGACCGAAGTACCACTGGTGGCCATGGACTTCGAAACAACCGGCCTTGATCCCAACCAGCACTCAATAGTCAGTATTGGGCTGATCCCGCTGTCACTGAACCGCATCTACAACCGTGATGCCCGCCATTGGGTTGTGCGTCCACCGCTGCCATTACACCAGCACTCCATCACCTTTCATGGCATTACCCACGCTGATATTGATCAGGCGCCGGACCTGTCCGACATTCTCGACGAGTTGCTACCGGCCCTGGCCGGCAAAGTTGTGGTGGTGCACCACCGGGGGATTGAGCGACCGTTTTTGGATGTGGCACTGAAGTGGCGCCTTAACGAAGGCATTCGGTTTCCGGTGATTGATACCATGGCGATTGAAGCCCACCTGCACCCACACCGGATGCCGGGCTGGTTCCAGCGCCTGCGTGGGCAGCGGCCGATCTCCATCAGACTGGCCGACGCCCGCGCCCGCTATGGTCTGCCCCATTACACGCCCCATCATGCCCTGACCGATGCACTGGCCTCCGCTGAGTTGTTGCAGGCCCAGATTCAGCATCACTTCGGTCCGCATACTCCGGTAGACGCACTCTGGTATTAGGGCAGCTCTGACTAAGCCTGTTGGCGATTCCGGCTGGCGCTGAAAGCCGGATTCAAGACGGGGTTTGCCAGCAATGCCGGCAACCCTGTTAAGGCCTGCCAGCGTGAGGCGCCGCCACCCGGGTTGTTACCAGCACAGCCTCCTGTGCGGCCTTCCGGCGCTTGGCACTGGAATCCGGAGCACAACACAGCAACAGAGTACGGCCATCGTCACCACCCAGCATGCACGCAAAAACCCCCTGACCGTCCGGCGCCTGGATTTCAGCGGTGATCTCACCACCCTCGGCCACACGGATGCAGCGCTGGTTGAACGCATCCGCAATCCAGATCTGACCCTCGGCATCCAGGCAGCAGCCATCCGGACCAATGGCCAACTGACCCAGCATCTCAGCGCGCGGCCCTGGCTTCGGCCGGGAACCAAACGCAGCCCAGTCACGCCGACCCGTTAAATCACCCGCTGGGGTAATGGTGAAGGCCGTCATCCGGTTGCCAAAGGTTTCCCCAACAATCAGTGTCTGCTGGTCCGGCGTAATGACCATCCCGTTCGGAAAATACAGCTCATCCGCGGCCACCGTGACCTGACCACGGGGAGAAATTTTCACCAGCTTGGCCGGGCGCAGATCCGCCCCGGCCATCAGGTCAAACCCGAAGTTGCCGACCCAGGCCGTGCCGTCGGCGCCGACCACCAGATCGTTAACATGACCGGTTGCCAGTTCTGACAGGTCTGCGTGCTCTTCCAGACGACCATCCGGCCAGCGTCGTAGCACGCGATGATCGAGCATGGACACCACCAGCATGGAACCGTCCGGCATCCAGCCCAGCCCGGAAGACTGGTTGGGGACGTCCATGACCTTTGTCATGGCGCCGTCCGGATCTACGGTAAAGACGCCATGGCGATAGAAGTCAGAAACCCACCACTGCCCATCGTGCCAGCGCGGCCCTTCAAAAAAATGTCCACCTTCACTCAACAGCTTCAGTTCGTGTGTCATACAACCGCTCCCCTCGTTCCAACTGGTTACAAACAGCCCATCAGGCGCTTGCGAATGATGCTATCGGCGTCGTTCATGATGCGCTGAATCAGCTCTTCGCAACTGGGGATGTCGTGGATCAGACCGGCAACCATGCCACAGCTCCAGGCTGCCGCATCCATCTCACCTTCCTGCAGTACCTTTCGGCCCTGAACACCGGTCACCAGATGCCGGATATCACTGATGTCCAGGCCATCACCCTTCAACGCCTCAATCCGGATAATCTCATCCACTGCGGCGTTTTTCAGAACCCGTTCGGTATTGCGCAATCCACGCATGATCAAACGTGTCTGCAGCTCGTCCGCTTCCACAATGGCCCGTTTGACATTGTCATGCACCGGCGCATCAGTGGTGGCGATGAACCGCGTGCCCATATTCATGCCTTCCGCACCCAGCGCCATGGCCGCCACAAGGCTGCGACCATCAGCCATGCCGCCGGATGCGACAAAGGGTATCTTGAGTTCTTCTGCTGCCCGGGGTAACAGAATGAAGTTCGGGATATCGTCTTCACCGGGATGTCCGCCACACTCAAAGCCGTCAACGCTGACGGCATCGCAGCCGATTTTCTCGGCCTTGAGCGCGTGCCGCACCGAGGTACATTTATGGATGACGCGAATACCCGCGGCCTTGAGCGACGGCATGTATTGCTCGGGGCTGCGACCCGCCGTTTCAACCGCTTTAACGCCACCTTCAACGATAGCCTGGATGTATTCCGGATAGGGGGGCGCATTAAAGGAGGGCAGAAAGGTCAGATTGACGCCGAAGGGCTTATCAGTCATTTCATGGCAACGGGCGATCTCTTTCGCCAGATCCTCGGGTGTAGGTTGCGTTAGCCCGGTAATGATGCCGAGGCCGCCGGCATTGGATACCGCAGCCGCAAGTTCGGCAAAGCCGACGTGGTGCATACCACCCTGAATAATCGGATGTTCAATCTGGAAGAGTTCGGTGATGCGCGTCTTCATGAATTAGCCCCTGAGTGCTGCAGAAAATGAGTCTTTTATTCTGTTTGTTGAAACAAGATTCCATTATTCATCAGCTAATCCCAATTTACAAAACCAACCGGCAGGCGACTCCTCCATATTCACCGTGAGAATTTACGGTAACCGACTACCTGCTGGCCCTTAATGCGGCCAGCGAGCTGGCTCGGTCGGGCGAGAATCTGCGGAAATTGGTTGGTCAGTTCCGGGTTTGACGCTGTCATGGCCGCACACCGGGCGCTGAAAGGATTAATCACATAATAGCCTGGTCATCGTAAACGCCCCTGCTCCGGCCAATTCTGACAAAATACTGGCACTGACTGGCTGTGTGTCGCACACTTTCCTGATACACAAACAACAAAAAAAGGGGCTGATGTGGCCGATACTCCGACGCCACGACCGACTGATCACCAAAGCGCTCGTTTGATGTCACCCAAATCCACGCCGCTGGATGCTTTTCGCAAGGCGCGCGCACACTGGCTGAAAAGTGAGCGTATCCATCTTGCGTCGCTGGCGGAAGAGCTTAATATCGGACGGGCAACGCTGTTTCGCTGGGTGGGCAACAAAGACTTGCTGTTAGGCGAAGTGCTGTGGTCGCTCTATGACCCGTTGCGCATGAAAGTCATGGCGGAAACACCAGGTCACGGCGTTGATTACGTCGTCGCGGTGTACCGCCAGATCAATCAAACCCTGCTCAATGCCGGCCCGCTACGCAATTTCATCGGCCAGGACCCGGAGTACGCGCTGCGCATCCTGACATCGTCAAGCTCAACCATTCACAGCCGGGTCGTGAAGGCAAACACCCGAATGTTGCGGGATGAAATCGCCAAGGGCCATATTCACGCGCCGATGAAAACCGAAAGCCTGTCCTACTTTATGGTGCGCCTGGCCGAATCGTGCCTGTACAGCGATGTCATCTGTGGCCGACCACCGAAACTGGAAGAGCTGGAAGAGGCCTGCAAAGCCGTGAGGATTTTGTTAGGCGGAACGGTATAGCGCTGGCCCAGTCAGGAATCCTTCGCCCCCGACCGGGCAACGAGCTTTACATGTTGGAACGGTGCTGGGCACCATCAACCGGCACGCAGGCACCGGTAACCCAGCTTGCGGCCTTATCGGACGCCAGAAAGGCCGCCACTTGCGCGACTTCTTCCGGCGCGCCGAAGCGGCCCCGGGGAATCCGCTTGAGCGTGCTGGCGTAGCGCTCCGGATTACCGGTTCTGGCTTTGTCCCAAACGCCACCCGGAAACTCGATGGACCCCGGCGCAATGCTGTTAACCCGGATGTTGCTGGGGCCAAGATCAACCGCCAGTGATTTGGCGTAGCTGATCAATGCCGCCTTGGTGGCCGCATACGGCGCGGTTGTACCCACCTCGATACCCGAAATGGATGACAACAGGATAATGTTGCCGCTACCGGCCTCCTGCATCCAGGGCACTACGCGCGTCACGGCCCGGACTGAGGACATCAGGTCAAGGTTGACGTTGGCCTGCCACGCGGCAAGGTCATTGCCCGCGCCCAGCGCTGACACATTGCACACCAGAATATCGATGCTGCCGAGTTCCTGGCGGGCATTGTCCAGAAACCGGTTGAGCGCCTGTTCGTCACCCACATCGCAGGCTTCCCGATAACCGCGCACACCGGCATCATGAATGTCCTTCAGCGCCTGATCCAACGGCCCTTCACTGCGCGCGCAAATCGCGACGTTGGCGCCTTCTGCCGCCAATGCCAGTGCGATTGCCCGACCGATGCCTTTGCTGCCACCGGTAACGACAGCGTTCTTTCCTGTCAGATCGAGATCCATAACGACTCCTAGATTTTCTTGTGCGCCTGGCCGGGCACATTAATAACAGCCATGGTCAGGCGAGACAGACACACCAGTTTGCCGTCTTCGGTTTCGACACGAATTTCCCACACCTGGGTGCTACCACCGACATGAATCGGACGAGTGATGCCGTAAACCCAACCCGAACGAACCGAACGGATGTGGTTGGCATTGATATCCAGACCCACGCAGGCCTTGTTGTCTTCCCGAATGCAGTAATTGGCAGCGACACTGCCCAGCGTTTCCGCCAGCAGCACCGATGCGCCGCCATGCAGTATTCCAAATGGCTGGACCGTACGGTGATCCACCGGCATCCGTGCTTTGATGTAATCATCCCCCACTTCCAGAAACTCGATGCCCATATGATCGACAGCGGTTCCTTCTGAACGAGCAATGATATCGTCCAGATTGGGTTTAACGGTCCAGATACTCATGGTTTACTGCCTTTTGACTAAAGTTGAAGTGAGCGGACTTCGAGGAATTCCTCCAGGCCCCACTTACCGAACTCACGACCAATACCGGAATGTCCGAAGCCACCAAACGGCGCCAGCGGGTTAAAGGCACCGCCGTTAACAAACACCTGACCGGTACGCAGCTTGCTCGCCACAGCTTTGGCCTTAGCCGCATCGCCGGACCAGACTGCGCCGGACAGGCCATAGGCCGTGCCGTTGGCAATCCGGATGGCGTCCTGTTCATCCTGATACGGGATGATGCACAGCACTGGGCCGAAGATTTCTTCCTGAGCAATACGACTGTCCGGTTTGACGTTGCCAAAGACCGTGGCGCTAACAAAGTAGCCATTGGGATTAACCCCGTCCGGCTTCTCTGCACCACCAGCTACCAGAGTCGCCCCTTCATCGATACCCAGCCTGATATAATCCAGCACTTTGTCGCGCTGCTGGGCGGACGCCAGCGGCCCCAGACGGGTGGTCTCCTCCAGCGGGTTGCCCGGAACCATCTTCGCCACCACTTCAGCGGCCAGTTCACAGGCTTCATCGTGTTTGTCAGCCGGTACCAGCATACGGGTGAGGGCAGTACAGGTCTGGCCGGAGTTGAGCAGGCAGTTGTTGATGCTGCCTTTGACCGCAGCCTTGAGGTCCGCATCCGGCAAAATCACTGATGCTGACTTGCCACCCATCTCCAGGGCAATCCGCTTGAAGTCGTCTGCCGCCGCGTGAGCGATCAGGTGACCGGTGCGGGTCGAGCCAGTGAACGACACCATACGCACGTCCGGATGCTTGATCAGGGTATCACCGACTTCCTGACCCAGGCCGCACACCATATTGAAAACGCCTTTGGGCAGGTCAGTACCGTCGAGAATCTCGGCCAGGATATAGGCACTCATGGGGGCAATTTCACTGGGCTTGAGAACGATGGAACAGCCGGCCGCAATCGCCGGTACCACCTTCAGGATGACCTGGTGCAGTGGATAGTTCCAGGGGGTAATGCACCCGATCACGCCCATGGGGGCGTATTGAACTTCCGAGTTGTCGGACTGCTCGGTAAAAGGAAAATCCGGTAGCATATTGATGTAAGTTTCGGTCACCGCCGCTGGCAGTCCAGCCTGGATGCCTGTCGCCAACTTGATCGGCATACCCACTTCACGGCACACAGTTTCGGCAATTTCCTTGCCCCGTTCTTTAAGTCCGGCATGCAGTTGTTTCAGTACGTTGATACGTTGCTCAACGGTCGACTCGGACCAGCTTTCAAAGGCGTTATCAGCGGCGGTTATCGCCTGCTCCATTTCGCCACGGCCGGAAGAAGGCACCTTGGCAATCACTTCACCCGTGCCGGCCTCAAAAACGTCAAGCGTATCGCCTGACCAGGCAACCCATTGACCATTGATGTAGTTCTTGCTGAGATCTTTCATCACTTTGCTCCTGTGCGTCTTGTTATTCGAAAACAATCACGCCGCGTGCATTTTTGCCCGCCACCATATCATCAAAGGCCTGCGCGGCTTCATCGATGGTGTACGTCCGGGTAATCAGTTCATCCAGCTTCAGCTTGTCAGCTTTATACAGAGCCAGAATACGCGGGAAATCGTATTGCGGCCGGGCTGAGCCCAGCCAACTGCCCTTAATGGTACGCTCATCCGCGGGCAGGGCCAGCGTCCCAATGGTGGTTTTGTCCTTGGGATCGGCAACACCCACCACAACAGCGGTGCCGCCACGCCCCAGGCATTTATAAGCCTGAGCAACCACAGCACCAGACCCGACACACTCAAAGGCATAGTCCACACCACCGGTGAGCTTCTTGACCGCTTTGGCCACATCCTCAACGTCGTTGATGTTAATGGTATGAGTGGCACCAAATTCGCGGGCGGTTTCAAGTTTGCTGTTGTTGGTATCCACCGCCACGATCATTTCAGCTCCGGCGGTACGGCAGCCCTGAATAGCGTTCAGGCCCACTCCACCAACGCCAAAGACTGCGGCTCGGGAGCCCGGCTCCAGTTTCGCCGTATTAAACACGGCGCCCACACCCGTCATCACGGCACAGCCGACGAGCGCGGCATTCCGTAGCGGAACGTCGTTATTAATTTTGACGCAGTTGTCGACGTGCATGGTGGCGTATTCTGCCATCACCCCGCAGGCGCCGAACACATTCAGCGGCTCGCCGTTGGCATCTTTGGTACGAACCGTGCCGTCCGGCAGCGTAAACATGGCCTTGCGGGCATTTTCGCAGAGCACCGGGCGGCCACGGACGCACTGCCGACACTTGCCGCACATGGAGATAAACGAGCTGACAATGTGATCACCCTCTTCAAACTCGGTAACGCCCTCGCCCACTTCAATCACCACGCCGGCACCTTCATGGCCAAGCACGAGCGGCGGTGGGTAGGGAATCTTGCCGGTGGCCGCCGACAGGTCACTGTGACAGACACCACAGGCGGCAAGCTTGATGGTAATTTCACCGCGCTTCGGCGATTCAACTGTGATGGTTTCGACCTGAACGGGCTGACCCCATTCTCGGACAACCACCGCCTTTGCCTGACGATCCATAACCAATGCTCCTGTTTCTGGTGAGTGACAGCCCCTGTCCCGGCGCTAATCTGAGTGTCGAGTCGATCACGATACAACGAAGTTTTTACGAGCGCACGCTCTACGTTGCCGGCCTTCCCGCTAACGGTGGCCGGCAACGAGGGTCAATCAGACCACTTCAAACAAACCCGCGGCACCCTGACCACCACCGATACACATGGTGACGACCACGTATTTGGCGCCCCGGCGCTTGCCTTCAATCAAGGCATGGCCAGTCAGACGGGAGCCCGTCACACCGTATGGATGACCAATGGCGATCGAGCCTCCGTTAACGTTGAGTTTTTCCATCGGAATACCCAGACGGTCACGGCAATACACCACTTGCGAGGCAAACGCTTCGTTCAGTTCCCACAAGTCGATATCGTCCATGGTCAGACCCGTGCGTTCCAGCAGACGCGGAATGGCATAGACTGGCCCAATTCCCATTTCGTCCGGCTCGCAGGCGGCAACGGCGAAACCACGGAAAATACCCATGGGCTCAATATTGTTCTTTTCAGCGTAAGTGCTGTCCATAACCAGACACACCGAGGCGCCGTCCGAGAGCTGACTGGCGTTGCCTGCGGTCACAAACTGGTCATCGCCGCGTATCGCATTCAGACCCTGCAAACCTTCCAGCGTGGCATTCGGACGATTGCACTCGTCGGCCGTCAGGGTGACCTCTTTGGAACTGACTTCACCGGTTTCCTTGTCTTTGACCAGCATGGTGGCGTCAAAGGGTACGATCTCATCGTCAAACTTCCCCGCCTGCTGGGCGGCGGCCGTGCGCTGCTGACTGATCAGGGCATATTCGTCCTGGGCATCACGGCTGACGTTGTAACGCTTGGCGACAATGTCAGCGGTTTCGATCATCGACATATACAGTTCGGGCTTATTCTTCATCAGCCACTCATTGGTGGCATGAAACGAATTGAGCTTGTCGTTCTGCACCAGACTGATGGATTCGACACCGCCTGCAACCATGGCCGGAACCTTTTCTGACAGCACTCGCTGAGCCGCCAGGCTGATCGCCTGCAGACCGGAACTGCAAAAACGGTTGATCGACATGCCGGCAGTGGTTACCGGCAACCCGGCCCGAATCGCCGCAAGGCGGGCCATGTTCTTGCCTTGAGCACCTTCGTGAAACGTGGCACCGAGGATGACGTCTTCCACAATGGCGGGATCAATACCGGCGCGCTGAACGGCGTGCTGGATAACATGACCGGCCAGGTCGACGCTGTGGGTGTTATTAAGGGCGCCACGATAGGATTTACCCAGCCCCGTACGGGCTGTAGAAACGATGACTGCGTCAGACATAATCAGGATTCTCTTTCGGAATAAGTAAGCGGCAGTAACATATTGGCCGCTTACACCGCCAGCTGACGGTGTAAGCATGCACTCAATGTGGTAGACACAGCGGTTTAGAGGCTGCCGAAGGTCTTGCCTTCTTTGACCAGGCGTTCCAACAACGCCGAGGGTTCCCACTGCTTGCCGCCCAGGGTTTCGTGGAACTGTTTGACGGTCTTGTAGATGGTGTCCACACCCACATGATCCGCCCAGAACATCACGCCACCACGGTAGGCCGGGAAGCCATAGCCGTAGATCCAGGTGATATCAATATCCAGGGACCGCGACGCGACGCCCTCTTCGAGGATTTTCGCACCCTCGTTCACCATCACATACATGCACCGCTCAAGGATTTCCTGATCGGTGATGTCCCGTGACTCGATGCCTTGCTCCTTACGGAACTCCGCAATCAACGCATCCACTTCCGGATCAACCACCGGTTTGCGGTTGCCTTCTTCGTATTTATAGACGCCGGCCTGGGTTTTCTGCCCCAGCCGCCCCTGCTCCGCCAGCTTGTCCATCCAGCTCGCCGGCACGTCTTCGCCCGCCTTGCGGCGTTCTTCACGAATACGGTAGCCCACATCAATACCGGCCAGATCAGACATGGCAAACTGGCCCATGGGGAAACCAAGGTCGGTCAGCACTTTATCCACCTGTTGCGGCGAAGCACCTTCATTGACCAACGCAATCGCTTCCGCTCCACGCTGATGCAGCATCCGGTTGCCCACAAAGCCATAGCAGTTGCCGACCAGCACACCCACTTTCTTGATCCGCTTGGCCATCGCCATGACCGATGCCTTCACTTCGTCCGACGTTTTGCTGCCTCGAACGTTTTCCAACAACTTCATGACGTTGGCTGGGCTGAAAAAGTGAGTGCCGACGACGTCTTCCGGCCGCTTGGTGGCGGAGGCAATTTCATCGATGTCCAGCGTTGAGGTGTTGGAAGCCAGAATAGCGCCCGGCTTACAAACGCTGTCCAGCTGACCAAAGATCTGCTTTTTGACATCCATGTTTTCAAACACGGCTTCAATCACCAGATCCACATCGCCGAAGTCTTCATAGGCCAGAGTTGGCTTGATCAGTGCCATACGCTCTTCCACCTGGGCGGTGGTGATACGCCCCTTCTTGGCGGTGTTCTCGTAGTTGCGGCGAATGATTGCCATGCCCTTGTCGAGCGCATCCTGTTTCAGTTCGAGCAGGTAAACAGCAATGCCAACGTTGGCAAAGTTCATGGCGATGCCGCCACCCATGGTGCCTGCCCCGATAATACCGACGCTGTTGATCTCACGAACCGGCGTATCTTTCGGCAACCCGGGAACCTTCGAGACTTCGCGCTCAGCAAAAAACGCGTGCACAAGACCACTACGCTGGGGCGATTCCATGCACTGCATGAACAGCTCCCGTTCACGCTTCATGCCCTCATCAAAGGGCAGGTTGAAGGCGGCTTCAACCGCGTCAACGCATTTGAACGGCGAGAACAGACCGCGTGCTTTCTTTTCCAGCGCGGTGCGGAACTGAGCAAACACGTCACTGCCTTTGTCGGCGTCCAGTCGGTCGGTCAAATCACGAACCCGGCGAACCGGACGACTTTCACCTACCACGGCCTGGGCCAGCTTCATACCGACAGCTTTACCGTCATTGCCTGGCTCAACCACATCGACAATGCCCAGTTTGAGGGCATCTTCAGCGCCCACGAAATCACCGGTGGTAATCATTTCCAGAGCTTTTTGCGCACCGGTCAGGCGCGGCAATCGCTGGGTTCCGCCGGCGCCCGGCAGCAGTCCAAGCTTCACTTCCGGCAGGCCGACTTTGGCACTGCTGACCGCTGCGCGGTAATGGCAGCCCAATGCCAGCTCAAGACCACCACCCAAAGCGGTGCCATGAATGCCGGCGATAACGGGTTTTTCACTATTCTCGAACGCTGCGATTACGGTTGCCAGGCCCGGCTCCTGCATGGGCTTTCCGAATTCGCGTATATCGGCACCGGCAACAAAAGTGCGGCCATCGCAGACCAGCAGGAGAGCTTTTGCAGCCCCATCCGCCTGACCCTGTTTCAGGGCATCAAGCAAACCTGAGCGCACGGCATGACTGAGGGCGTTGACAGGCGGGTAATTGACGGTAATGACACCAATGGCGTCTTCCCGGTTGTAGCTTACGACCTCGGACATAGCTCCTCCTAAAGGACTGTATTCATGGAATGCAATTTTGTTTAGCGAAACGCGGTAACGATTTAATACAAGTTTACAGTATCTTTCAACTCCAATCTCAGACTCGCAGGCTCAAGAACGACTGGCAAGATTTCATCGTTGACCACTGTATCGCGTTCACTCCGTCGTCTTAAACCTTACTGACCTGCTAAGCTTTTCTTAAGGCATAGGTAGTAGCTTTTTTCGGCTAGCACGGATAATTTTGCTATAGTGCCGTCGAGCCAGAGCGCCTGTCTGCTGAGTTTGAGCCCGGAGCGCATCGACTGGTTTCAGTCAAACTCGCTATAATGCCATCGGTTTACTTAAGGGCGGCTCATGAGGTCTGGTTTGTCAGTTTCTATTATCATTCCCGCAAAGGATGAACAGGAAAACATCGGTACACTAATTACCGAGATTCACAGTGCACTCGGTACAGAAGAAGACTACGAAGTCATTGTGGTCGATGACGGCGGCTCAGACGACACCTTCGGTGAAACCCTGCGAACGGCCGAGCGGCTGGGCTGCCGTGCCCGGGCCATCCGCCACGCCGCCAGTGCAGGCCAGAGCACAGCGGTAATGACCGGTGCTCGTCACGCCCAGGGTACGTTAATAGTGACCATGGATGGCGATGGCCAGAACGATCCGGCGGATGTACCCCGGTTGCTGGCACAGGCCCACGCCATGACCAGCTCAAGCTACTGCATCGCCGGCTACCGCAAACAACGCAAAGACACTCCCTAGAAGCGCTTCCAGTCTCGGCTGGCCAACCGGGTCCGTGATGGTTTGCTCCATGACAACGTGCCAGATACCGGCTGCGGTCTCAAGCTGTTTCCCCGGGAAACTTTTTTGCGACTGCCTTATTTTGACCATATGCACCGCTTTATCCCGGCCCTGGTGAAAAGCCAGGGCGGCGCCATTGAGGTTGTGGTGGTTAACCATCGGGATCGTATGTTGGGCACCTCAAAGTACTCGGCCTGGAATCGCGCCTGGGTCGGCATCATCGATCTTCTGGGTGTAATATGGCTCCAGCGCCGGACCAAAACACCCACGGTTGAACGGGTCAGCGACAGCGGAGCCGACTGATATGCAACGCTGGCTCAAACACCTGACTGACAACCACTGGGTCGCCAATTACCTCCACCAGGGTCCCTGGGCCTTCATCATCCTGACCGGCGTGGGAGCGTTGTTTACAGCGGTCGGGGGCCCACGCCAGATGCTGGCTTTTGTGTTCGGTTACGCTCTGGGCGGCTAGATGGGCATGGTGGTATCCACGCTCTGCACAGTGATCGGCGCAGCCCTCTGTTTTTCCTCATCCCGCTGGCTGCTACGGGGCTTCGTGAGTCGTCGCTTCGGCCACCGCCTGACCCGGCTTGAATCGCTGCTGGAACAGCGAACCTGGCTGAAAGCCCTGATGATCCGCCTGCTTCCCGTCGGCAGCAATCTGCTCACTAACATTCTTGCCGGGGCCACCCGCATTCATGCACTGCCGTTTCTGGCAGGCAGTATGCTGGGCTATATCCCGCAAATGCTGGTATTCAGCCTGATTGGTTCGGGTATCGGTGTATCAGATCAGTACCAACTGGTGCTGAGTATTGTGCTGTTTATTATCGCCTCGCTGATCGGTACCTATCTTTACCGCTCGCGGGTCAGTCGCGAAATGAGCGACCTGATCAATCAGGATCCATGAGGAATAGATGAACCAAACCCCCTCGGTCTGGCAAGACCTGTTACGTCGTGTACAAGGCAATGAATACCGGGCCGTACTGGGCCTGCTGCCGCTCGCCGCCGTGCTCATTCTGGCCGGCATCGGCATGCGTTCACCATGGCCGGCGGACGAACCCCGCTTTGCTGAAGTCGCCCGGGAGATGGTGGACTTTCATCAGTGGTTGATTCCCATGCGCGGCGGCCAGTTTTACCCGGATAAGCCGCCGGTATTTATGTGGACCATCGCAACCTGTTATTGGCTGACGGGCAATCTCAAACTGGCTTTTCTGTTGCCCAACGCCCTATGCGGCCTGTTGACCGTCTTTCTGGTATTCGATATCGGCGCACGACTCTGGAACGTGCGAACCGCCCGCAACGCAACCCTGTTGCTGCTGCTGGCCCCACAGTTTCTGTTGCAGTCCAAAAATGCGCAAATTGATGCCATGGTCGCTTGCTGGATTACGGTTGGCTGTTATGGCCTGCTCCGGCACTTTTTCACCGGGCCGTCCTGGGGCTGGTACTTTACAGCCTGGGGATTTATGGGGCTGGGCATCATCACCAAGGGCGTGGGTTTTCTGCCCTTATTGATGTTTATTCCCATAGCGGTACTGGCGTTCCGGGGCCGCAGCCTGTTTCAGGGCCGCCTGACCTGGCTCTGCCTGGCCGGCCCGCTCGTAATGCTGCTGGTTGCCGCCGCCTGGCTGGTGCCCATGGTGCTCTATGTTGACCATCACGGCACCACGGAACTGCTCAAATACCGCGACAACATACTGTTCAAGCAAACCGGTGAGCGTTACGCCAACTCCTGGGGGCATATCCAGCCCTGGTACTATTTCCTGAAAGATGTATTACCGCTGCACTGGTTTCCCCTGCCATTCCTGCTGATCGCCAGTTGGCGACCTATAAAAGAGCGGCTACCCAGCAGCCCGGCGGTAATTGTATTACTTACCTGGGTCGCGCTGGTCATTCTGTTTTTCAGCATCAGTCCCGGCAAGCGCGATGTTTACATCCTGCCCGCCCTGCCCATGTTTGCCTTGTCACTCGCAGCCATTGTGACCGGGCGCACGCCTGCACGCTGGTTCGGCATTCTGGTGACAGGCGTACAGGGTGTGATTGCCGTAGCGCTAATTGCCATTGGCATCCTGGCCCTGCGTGATTACCCGAAACTGGTGGAAAAGGTTTCCCACTACAGCACCGACCCGGAACAACTTCATGCCCTCGGCACTTTTGTACTGATCTGCGGCATCTGGGTTGGCACCGTGATGGCTGGCCGGTGGCTGCCTGCTGTTCTCATTTGTCGGCTATGGCCTGATGGAGCCCCTGCGCACCCCACAGAATGTGATGGCGAATGTGGGCCAGGCCGCGGGTGCTGACAGTACGGTGGGCATCATCGATTTCAGCGAACAGTTTATTCTGTTTTCGCCCATCGACGTCACCCAGTTTGGCTACTACAACTCGACGCAAGAACAGCAGAGGGATGCCTGGCGCTGGATCAGCGAACAGCCCAATCGGTACGTCCTGGCAGCGGCGACCGAGGATTTGCCATGCTTCCAAAAGGAGGGTTCACAATTGATGGGCGTTGCTCACAGTGACGAATGACTACTGTATTCCGCACAACAACGCACCGCAGACTGCCCCGCCCCTGCCGACCCGGTTCGATACAACCTGCCCAAGCCGGGGCACTGGATGAACTAGTGTCCTGAATCCACCAAGCTGCACTGCCCCCATGCCGCGACTCGTCGCAGCTGGGTGGCTGCCCGGTACCCTGATGACGCCGGGCTTTATATAACTCTGGCTATAAAAAAACCGCACGTTAACCCGTGCGGTTTTTTAGCTGGCTGAGTGAGCCAAAAGACTTAAACGCCCAACGACTCGATATCGCTGCCCAGCATCGCCAGCTGATGCGCGATGGAGCCCCTCAACTTCTCGGCTGACACTAAATAGGACGGTGCTGCACAAGTAAGCGCCATAATGGTGCCATCCTGAAGACGAACCGGCACGCCGGCCGAATTGATATTGCGATCCCACTCGCCGAGTGAGAGACAGAAACCATGCTGCTCAAAGTCTTCCATCGCCCGATCCAGGCCTTCTTTCTTTTCCGGCCAGGACTCCGGGCCATACTTTTCAATCAGCGCGTCAGTCAGCAGCTGACGGCCACTTTCCGAAATGGCCGCAAAATAGGCGCGCCCGGCGGACGTTGTCGCCATTGGCAGCTTCAGGCCAATCTCCATTCGCAACAGCGATGCTTCCGGAGGCATCCGGTTTTCCACATAAATCATGTGCAACCGGTCACGGCAGGTCAGACCAACCGACATATTGGTGCGACGCGCAAACTCGTCCATATAAGGCCTCGCCAATTGGCGAACCTTCAGATTGGATACATAGGCGTAGCCCAGCGCCAGCACACCAGAGCTCAGCTGGTACTTTTCCAGTACCGGGTTATAACTAAGGTAGCCCAGCTTGGTCAGCGTATAGGTCATGCGCGATACCGTCGGCTTGGGCAGCCCGGTCAGTCGTGCAATATCCTGGTTGCCCAGGATCACTGACCCCTGACTGAAAGCCCTCAGCACGTCGAGCCCCCGGGACAGGGCCTCGACAAACTTGCGGTCCTTTTCCGGTTTCACCGGTGCGTCATCGCCACCAGACGCCAGTGCCAGCTCCGGACAGACGCCAGTGCCAGTTCCGGATTGATGTTCTCATTTGCAGTCATATGATCTGATGTCCCCTAAAGCCTTTATCCGTCTGCCGAGCGGCCCACTCTACCGTTATCTCACGGTGTCCGGGGGATGCGCCTGTCAGCGTCTGGGGCTCCGGTATTGGTAGAAATGAATTGACTCTAAAAGTCTGCGTATTCTAATCGGTGTGTCTATTAACTACCACCAACAAACAGTCAAAAGTCGTGCCAAAACTGAAACACTGTCCCTTTTTGTTTCATTTTTGTTCCATTGGGATGACAGTCCCGTTTTCATCTGTTAATTTGAACGGTATATTATTTTGCCTTGCGAAACAGAGTATCCGGAAACGTCGAATTTTTCTAATTCGGAAAAACAAAAATGAAGAAGCGACTCCTGATCGGCAACCTCGCGCCGATTAACAAATCAGAGCTCCACCAGGAACGTCGGCAATCCTCTCATGCGGTCGTTGCACTCACGACGGCTATCCATTCACGAGCGGGCAAAAACCACGCATTTAATTTGAAAGTTGACTCAGTACTCATATAGGGTCATTAATAGCCAATGCGGTTAAAAATTCAGTTACACCCTGTTCGGGCACACAAAAGTTCGACCGGAACATCCCGGTCCAGAAACTGCCTGATCCATTGATTACCCGAATTTTTCTGCTATGACTGTAACGTGTCCGTCATGGCTACAACGTGAAAAAACAGGCTCCAGTCAGCCTGAGCACACTGGCGAACGTGATAGCAATTGGAGGTTCACACGAGAAGCAAGAAGAGAGCGTCACTAAAATCCAACAACAAACAACTAAACACAGAAAACCACAAAAACAAGGGTTAAAAACCATGGCTTTAAAACGCAATTCTGCTCTGACAAGCAAGACATCCCGCCCGTTCACCAAAGCGTTGGGCGCGACGTCCATTCTTGGTCTGGCCATCATGAGCGCTTCCTCGGCGTACGCGATGAAAACCGAAATTGGCGTAGATTACCTCGCCAAAGCTTACTCTATTCATTCCAATGCCTGGGAAGGCAATGCCACGGCTGACGACAACCCAGCCGACATCCGTGACAACGGCTTTGCCAACCTCCTGCGTGTCAACACCAATTTTATTGACGAAGACACCGGCGTATCCATCCACACCCGCCTGGAACTGTCCGGCGACCGCTGGCAGGGCGACGCCCTGGACTACAACACCGGCAGCTCAAATTCTTTTAACGCAGACAACCGTGGCTCCCTCGTCAGCCTCGACCTGGGTTATGCCCAGATTCCGCTGCCGGGCAAAGCCATCCTCCGGGTCGGCCGTCAGGAAGCGAACTGGAACAATGGATTTCTGGTGTCTGACGATCGTCGTGACCGTATCCTCGGCATCGTTCCTACCAGCATCGGTACCGTTCTGGCGCTTTATGACCGTCGTGGCGACCAGGAGGGCTTCTTCAGCAACGACAATGGCGACATGGGCGCTCTCGGCCTGATCACCAAGGTGATGGACTACCAGGTCGGCCTGTTGTGGGTGCACTGGCTCAACAACCATACCGGTGCCAGCCAGGGTTATGTCTTGCAGGGCATGGACATCTTCTCGCCGTACCTCACCGGCTCGGTTGCCGGCCTGTTCGATCTGACCGCTGGCATGAACTACGTGGGTAACAACCAGATTAACGAATACGCTCCAGGCGTGCCTTACTCAGCTGTTGGTGCCGACGGTTTGGTCTTCTCTGACAGCTCATTCTCTGAGTATGTTCGTATCGAGAAGACACTCGGCGATCTTGATTTTGGTCTCCAATGGGTCGGTGCGCAAGACGGTGGTCTGATCTCATCAGGCTTTGACACCTATTCCAGCATGATCAACAGCAGTCCTGAGTCCACCTCCAACCCCACCAGCGTCTATCGCATGGGTGGCAAGTCTGGCCGGAAAGATTACAACGAGAGTCTGCTGATCGGTAAGGTCGGTTTTAACCTGACCCCGCAATGGAAACTGACTGGCGCCGCAGGCAGCCTGATGGTAGACAACGGCACTAATAACGATAGCTCATTGGTGCTTGATGTAGAAGCCAGCTACCAGGTGAACAAGGCCGTTCGAGTATGGGCGACTGCAGGCTATATCTCGAGTAACGAGGTCGCCACTCTGAGCGGCAACCCGCTGGTTGCTAGCGGTCCTTTCACAACCTCAGCCGACCCGACTAATCAGTACTACGGCAACAACACCGGTTTTGCCGACAACAACGTAACCGCCGGCAGTGTGAACATGCAGGTGAAGTTCTAAGTCTTCCAGTTGACCCAGGTTTAGCATCCTTTGGGCGAATCAGGCTTACGCCGGATTCGCCCTTTTTATTATCGGTTTCCCGGACGCTTCCGAGAAAGTCCTGAACACCCGGACTGAGTCAGGGCCGTCTCAGAAGCCATCCAATGCCACTGGCACTTCGGCCCCCTGGCCAGTAACCTGAATCGTCATTATTCACGCCAATCTCAACACAGGATTCTGTCATGATGCCCATTCGAGCATTAACCGGTTTCACCCTGACCGCCTTTCTAGGCCTTGCGACCAGCGGCTGCGTCAACATGTCCGCCGAGGAGCAGGTCGATATGGTCGACTCGGACGCCGCCCTGAACTATAACAAGCCGAACTGGCAGAAGCCATTCTGGGAGCAGGATCGCAACACCCGACCTGCCCAGTCGGTCCGCCCCGAACCGGACGCCAACCCCAGCGGGCAGACGCTGACCAATATTGGCCTGGTCACCGATCGCTCCGGACAAACCGTGGCCGCCGCCTGGCCGGCTGACCTGCAGACTACGGCGGCCAGCTATGGCTTCCGCCTGGTGCCGCAGACCCAGCTAAACGAGGCCTTACAGCGCTCCTCCAGCTGCGCCACGAATGCCATAACGGTTGCCTGCGCCAACAGTCTGGCGGTGTTTCCCGGGGTTCGTATGCTGATTGATCTGGGCCCAAGCCAGGCCATCACCATCGTCGATGGCAGTGCAGGCGTTGCCTATCCTGCTATGAGTCTGCCCTCAAGCGACACCAACGAAGCGCTGATGCAGCAGGCTCGGGAGCGAGCCAGCCTCAGTCCGTGGACTCTCAAGGCGTTTGCCGGCAATGACAACCGGCTTTACATCACCGTTGGGAAGGTGAACGGTATAGATGTGGGCACCGAACTGACCGTGCACAAACCCGGCCAGTTAGTCAGCGCACCCAATGGCCAACCCATCGCCTGGCGTGCGGGTGAGACCATCGGGCGGGTCAAAGTGGCGGAACTGGTCGGTAGCCAGCTTGCGGTCATTGCATCGGTCAGTGGCGAGAAACCAACGCCATCCGATGAACTGTTGCTGGAATCGAAGAACACGGCAAAATAGGCCAACCAACGCGGAACCAGTTCGCGCCCTTTCGTGACAGTGCGGTAAGCGCTCTAACGTCAGTGCCCTTATAGGTGTGATTGTCCAGATTCCGGGGCCGATGCCACGGCGCCCGGTTTCAGTGCGCTGTCAGCCTGCCCTTGCCGGCGACGGGTAGCCCAGAGCCTGAGCTGACCCACGATTCCGGTGGGGAAGAAATAGACACTCAGCACGAACAGCAGACCAAACCATAGCAGCCATCGATCAGGCCCGGTCAATTCTGACAACACCGGGATACCTTCGGTGTAGGTTCCGACCCAGCGCAGCAGATCCTGCAGGTAATTCTGCGCCAGGGTAAACAACGCCACGGCAGCCAGCCGGGGTTCGAGAAAGCCAACGTACAGATTGACCAATCCCACCAGTACTGCCCCGTAAAAACAGCCGCGGATCGAGCCCAGCCCCCCGAGGATAATCACCACAATGACTGAGATCATCATCTGGTCACCCATGTGCGGGCTGAGAATTTCCTGATACATCCCCCACATCACCCCGCCCAGTCCGGCGAGCGCCGAACCGGCCACAAATACTCCCAGGAACAGCCAGACCCAACACCACGGCGACCAACCGAAACTTCTCCAACGCGATACCGCCGATTAACGGTACCGAGTTGCCGATGATAAACGCGCCTTGCAGCGATTCCGGGCGCGGCACCGGCATATCATTGGCGCCCCACACCACCTCGATCAGCTGCATCAGAATGATCGAGCCGCCCACGGTGACCAGAATCTGCTTGAGGTGATCGCCATAGACCGGTTTGATGACCAGATGCTCAAACACCAGCCCCACCAGTCCGGCCACCACCATGGCGAACAGCATGGCAGGGAGTATGGCGAGCAGGTTTACCAGCAGATCGGCATGCGCTGTGGTGTCCTGCATCCAGAACGTCATGACGGTGGCGCCCGCAAAGGCTCCCAGGGAAATAAAGGCACCGTGCGCCAGGTTCAGCACGCCCATCAAACCAAAGGTCAGGGTACCGCTGGAAAAGGCACAAGAGACTTTATTAACGGCAACATGACCACCAAAACTGATGGTCAGATCGCGGGTCTCAAGCACCGCTGTATCAGACGACATGGGAAACTCCGACTTGCAGGTACAGGCACCCGGACGGGCGCCGTCGTAATATCCTACAACCAACAGACGACAGCGGACCGCGCCAGAGGACGGTCCGCTGCTGGTTTGCCCTAGTGCTTGTTACGCACCGGAATGGCCATTGCCTGGGCAAAGCCCTGAGCGGTGAAGAAATCGGGCGCCGCCTTGTAGCGCTTGAAGTGCTCCTTCACCAGCCAGTCGTTGACCTCATTGTTGGGCGACTCATAGTAGTAGTAAGCGGCACCTTCCATGCCCGGAAAATCGGCGTAGCCAACCAGCGCCGCAAGAATATTGCCACCGGTGGCCAGCTTGATGCCAAAACGGCTCGGGTCCAGATCCTGAATGCGTCCCAGCGGATTAGCGGAGCCCGCCCAGATGGCAAAAATAAACTTGCCCTGATCGCAGCCCTGTTGATCTTTCAGGGAGTCAAACAGGCGCTGTGCCGCAGCGGTAAAATCCGTGGCATCGGTGGGCAGGTATTCCTCATGCACAACTTTACCGCCGACATTCTCTACCGCCTCCTTGAACGCCGATACTCCGTCACGTCCGAAAGCGTAGTCCTGCGCGATGGTTGAGATACAGACGCCGGGCTTCCCCAGCGCCACCGCGTTGGAGATTGCGTCCTGGGACGAATTACGGCCAACCCGAACCACATAACGGTTCCACTGGTCCCCCGTAATGGCATCAGCGACGCCTTCGGGCATAATGATACGCTCGTACCCTTCGGCCAATGGCAAGGTTGCCAGCGCTACGCCGGATGAGACCGGGCCGACAACAATCTGTGCGTTGTCTTCACCATAGGCCTCTTCCACCAATGTGCGGGCGCGGGCAATGTGCGGGCGCGGGCGGGATCAAGCTGGGTGTCTTTTTCGATGATTTCGATCTTGCGACCGTCAATTTCCATGGTGCCGTCGGTGGCGTACTCAAATCCCATGGCCATGCCTTTACGGAGTTGATCCGCATAGGGGGCGAGCGGCCGAGGAAACGTTCGGAGCGATGGGATATCACCGCGCCGGTATAACCGACATCACCCGGGCTGCGGGCGTCGCTCAGGGAACCTTCTATACCTACTTTGGTGGCAAGGAAGAAATCCTGCGGGAACGGGTCATGGACATGGGCCACAAGGTCCGGTCACACCTGGCAGCGGAAATTCTTGGCGCCAGAGACCGGTTGGAAGCCGAGGAACTTGGACTCAAAGCGTTCCTGGAGTATCTGGCCGCACACCCCTCTCTGTACCGGGTCCTGCAGGAAGCCCAGTTTGTCGATGAGTCTATTTACCGGGATTATTACGACACCTTCAGCCGGGGCTACGCCGACATGCTCGACAACGCCACCCGCAAAGGCGAAATTCGCTCCGGCAACAACGAACATCGCGCCTGGGCGCTGATGGGGCTGTCCCACTTTCTGGGCATGAAGTACGCCTTGTGGGAAAAACAGGACAACTTTGACGCCATTGTCGCCACCCTGTCCGATGTCTTTCGCAACGGCCTCGCCCTGAGCGGTCGCGACAAGCCATGATGATGTTTGACCTGCTCGCCAAGCGCGCCAGGGTGACGCCCCGACAACCAGCACTGGAAGACCTTTATACCGGCGCGCGCTATAACTACGCCGAGTTCAATGCCCGAGCCGCCCGTTTCGCCGCCGCCGCACTGCAACTCTGGAAACTCACCCCTGGTGACCGGGTCGCGTGGCTGGGCCACAGTCGGGCCGAGTTTTTTGTCATGCTGTTCGGCTGCGCCAAGGCCGGGCTTATTCTGGTGGCCCTGAACTGGCGTCTGACGACGTCTGAGTTGAAAGGCCTGGTGTCGGACTGCACACCAACCGCGCTGATCTTTGGCGCCGAGTGCGCGGGCAGTGCGCGGGCACTGGCCGACACGTTCCCCAGCATCGCTACGAAACAGACCTGGAAGCGGTCACACCGGACCTTACGCCACACCCCGAACGTGATCCCGATGCACCCTGGTATCTGCTCTACACCTCAGGCACGACCGGGCAGCCCAAAGGCGTGATCCAGACATTCCGGATGATGCTGACCAATTACCTCAACATAGGCCTGGCGGTTAACCTCACCAGCACCGATGTATTGCTCAACGTACTGCCACTGTTCTACACCGCAGGCATTAACCTCTATTCCTCAGCTTTATTCATGGTCGGCGGCTGCGTACTGGTGGCCCGCCATTTTGAACCGGAAGCGGCCTTTCAGGTCCTGGAAGCCCGCGCTACGGTGTTCTTTGGTGTGCCGCCGGTCACGACGTTGCCCAAGGCGAGACCGGCAAAGCTTTCTTCTGCCTTGCGCCGGACGTTACGAGCATCCCCGACGACCGCAGCCTGCGGCAATTCTGTCGTCAGCGACTGGCCGCTTACAAAGTACCGCAAAGCTTCGAACAGCTCAGCGCCTTGCCACGCAATGCTCTGGGCAAGGTCACCAAACAGGTTTTACACCATGGCCGGCACAGCACCGACGGAGCAAATTCATGAACGCAGTCAATCCCGCTGTAAATGCCGCTCTCAAGCCCTGGCTGGGCCAACTCAACCAGCTGCTTGCCGAGCAGAAAGCCGAGGGCATTGAAGCCACGCCCGCCATGGCTCGAGACAGCCTGACCGGACTGACGGCAGCCTTTGTCACGCGCCACCCCGACATCGCCCGGGTGGCGGACATGACCATCGAAGCTGAAGGCCGTTCGATCCCGGTCCGCCTTTACGATCCCACTCCCGAGCACTTCAAACCGGTGTGCCTGTTCTTTCACGGTGGCGGGCACATGGCAGGAAGCATCGATGTTTACGACCCGATAGCCCGTAAACTGGCGCATTACAGCGGTCAGCTTGTGGTCTCGGTTGACTACCGTCTGGCACCGGAATCGCCTTACCCCGACGGTCTGGACGACTGCCTGGCGGTAACCCAAGCGTTGTGGCGTGCGCTTGATGAACAGGGATGCCTGACAACGCGGGTGCTGTCTATTGTGGGCGACTCCGGTGGCGGCACCTTTGCCGCCACCGTTTGTGCCCGGGTGGCGGGAGATCCTTCCGTGGGGCTGGCGCGCCAAATCCTGATTTACCCCAGCCTTGACTACACCCTGAGCTATCCCTCCATCCGGATTAACGGCGAAGGCTACCTGCTGGACGCGAGTCGTATCCGCTGGTATTTCAACCACTACTTTCAGCACCACGAGGACCGCCGAACCGCGTCACCCCTGATGGCCCCGATTCCCGAGAACATGCCGGCAACGCTGGTCATAACCGCCGGCTTCTGCCCCTTGCGGGATGAGGGAATCGCCTATGCAGACGCCCTGAAAGCGGCCGGCGTAACATGCGAACATCACAACTTTGCCGACATGATTCACGCTTACCTGAACCTGGAAAACCTGGTGCCGAACGCCTGTGACAACACCTACCATCTCATCGCCGACTTTCTAGCGCCCTGACACCATCATTTCCCGCAATTGTGCGCGCAAGGAATCAGGGATAGGCGTCGGCCGGCCGGAGGACTGATCAATCATCACCATGACGCTATCCGCCGTCGTGTGAACGCCCAGCTCTGACATTGCCGTGGTCATCACATTAAAGGAGCTGTTACCCACCCGGGACACCCCGGTCGCCAGAGTTACCGCGCCGACAGCGGGGCGATGGTCATGAAAGCTCATGTCGAGCGCCGCGATCAAAATACCCAGCCCGCCAAAATCGAGCTTACCGATAGTGCCAAAACGCGCCTGCTCCATATAGCGGGCGCTGGCACGCTCGGCCCGCAACTGGTCGACGTCGAGGTCGGCATAACGGGCCGTCAGAGAGCGGTGGATAGGGTAACCGTCCAGAGTTTCCGGCGCATCGGCCACCGGTGAGGGTGGCTCGGGCTCCAGTGCTCCCGACTGCGGCGCGCCAAGCCCTGCCAGCATGGCGGCGGGAAGCGGCTGCCGCCCGCGGTGATCAAACGCCCCCATCACGCACTCCTGAACGCCGACCTGATGCCCATGCTGGAACAGCTCCGTGCGCACACGATAACTGTCTGTCGCCTTCGCCAGCAGTCTGACGTGGCACTCCACATCGGCGCCGTAATGTGTCACCCGCTGATAATGCGTCATGGTGCGAACCGGGCGCAGCCAGACGGTATCGGAATACCAGGCGTCGCCCCCAAACCGGTCAAGGTAAGCCTGCATTCGGGCCTCAATATGAAACTGGTAGATGGCCGAATTGTTTACGTGGCGCCAGGTATCCAGGTCAGTAAACCGGGGCGCGATGCGGAACTGGAAACTCGGCTCTGCGGCCGCGACTGTATTATCCTCACGTGTCATGACAAAATACCTGTGTCGGTCAGTAGTAAAGGTTCTTGATCAGTCCATACTGGCGTCTGATGTATCCCGCTATAGTACCCAGTGATGGATCAGCCATAAATAAAGCAGCAGCAACGGCAGCGCGGCCAGCACGAACGCCCCGTTCCAGCCAAAGGCCACCGTCCAGCGGGGCACCTGGCCCAGACGGGACAGCAACATCACCGCCGGCCCAAAGGGCGACAGCATCATCGCCAGGGAAAAACCGATGACCAGTGCCACCGCAATCAGTAATGGGTCCATGCCCGCACTCATCAACTGCGGCAGCACACCGGAAAAAATGCTCAGCATGGTAATGGGAATCACCCCAATGGCTGACATCATTGGCAGAATCAGCATACCGCAGACCGCCACCACATAGACGCCAGCCTGATTGGCGGCAAGTCCGAAAATAAGATCCGCCGGCACCAGCGATGACAGCGCCGCGCCCAACGCACCCGACGCCGCAAAGATTGCCATTTCATTGCGCATGGCGTTCACATTGTCCGCCGCCTCACGCACCGTATCGGCCGGCGACCGGTCGTTCCAGAACATATAAAGGAGGGTGACCACCGGAACCGCCAGCATCGCCGAGCGCGACACATTCAGCGAAGCGCCAAAGACCAGTGCCGCCACAACGCTGAAAACAATCAGCACCACCACTACCAGCCGACCCGTACCCGGAGGCCAGCCCTCAAGACGTACCCGTTCTTCGCTGATCTGCTGGAAACGCCGATATTCCAGCAGCCAACCAACCCCGATCAGCAACAGTGCTGCGAGCAGTCCGTAGGGTAGTAACTGGGACCAACTCAACGTTGGCACTTCCCGCGTGATGATCGCGACCGCTACGCTGGTCGGGGCCACCAACGGCACCAGCGCAAATCCTCTGAGCGCGCTGATCAGCACACTGCGCAACCAACGCACCCGCGCACTGCCGGTAATACCTCGCTCATCCAGGGTGCTGGCCAGACTGCCGCACAACAGGTTCATGACCCCAAAATTGAGCACTGACGCCATGACGCTACTGGTAATGGCGTATTTGGGATACAGCCATAACGGCGGGACCTCCCAGCAGTACATCGTGAATACGCCGCAGCACCTCAAACCGTCTTACCAGACATTGCATCATGCCCAGGCTGCCCAGGAATGAGGCGTAGAAACCGGCGTCGGTGGCCGCTTTTAAGAGCTGGGTGACGGTGATTTTATCCTGCCCCAACAACACTGCCAGCGTCACCACCGTCAGCACAATAAGACCCTGGGAATAGCGGTGCAGGCGCGTCAGAAAACAGGAAAAATATCCAATAAACAGAATGCCGGCGGATATACTGAACAGTGACTGACCCGTTACCAACGCCATTAACTCCAGGATCACGGCAAAGGGCAGCACATAATAAGTCATACGACGACAGCGTCCTGGTTCGGTGAGGGTTGCTTGCATTTGATCTGCGCGCGGATTAATCTTTAATCATCGAATACAAAACTTAATTCCGCTTAACGAAACTGTATTAACATTTCTGCCAAGGCAAGCCCGATCTATCCCCTCGTCAGTTGTTACTGGCGCCAGACAGGGACTGACCTCCAGGGAGCCTCTTACATCACAGGAGATGCCATGAGCGCATACATCTACGACGGCCTTCGAACCCCTTTTGGACGCCATGCCGGAGCACTGGCGAAAGTCAGACCCGACGACCTGCTGGCAACAGTCATCAAAGCGGTGGTTGAGCGTAACGCCTTTGAAGCCAGCGCCTACGAAGATGTCATTGCTGGCTGCACCAATCAGGCCGGTGAAGATGCCCGCAATATCGCACGTCACGCCGGGCTGTTGGCAGGCTTGCCGATCGAGACCGGCGGCCAGACCGTCAATCGTCTGTGCGGTTCCGGCCTGGCGGCCATAATTGATGCCGCGCGCGCCGTGCGCTGCGGTGAAGGCGAACTGTTTGTTGCCGGTGGGGCGGAAAGCATGAGCCGTGCGCCCTTTGTCATGGCCAAGAGCGAAACCCCATTCAGTCGTGATTTTCGCGCCTTCGACAGCACCATTGGCGCCCGTTTTCCGAACCCTCGTATCGAGGCGGATTTTGGCTCGGACACCATGCCGGAGACGGCTGAAAACATTGCCCGTGAGCTGAACCTCACCCGCGAGGCCGTCGATCAGTATGCCGCTCAAAGTCAGGCCCGTTACGCCACCGCATTAAAAGACGGCTTCTATAATGAAGAGATACTCGCGGTGCAGGTGCCGCAAGGTCGTAAAAAGCCACCCGTCAGCGTCGATAAAGACGAGCATCCCCGGCCTCAGGCTACCGTTGAAGCACTCGCCGGTCTGCGCCCGATAATGGGCGAAGGCGTGGTCACCGCTGGCAATGCGTCAGGGATTAATGATGGCGCGGCCGCACTGATTATCGGCTCCCGCGAAGCGGGCGAGAAAGCCGGTGTTCGTCCGCGCGCGCGCATCGTATCGGCGGCCATCGCTGGCGTGGCGCCATCGGTCATGGGCTACGGTCCGGTACCGGCGAGCGAGAAGGCACTGGCTCGCGCCGGCCTGACCATCAAGGATATGGACGTTATTGAGATCAATGAAGCCTTTGCCAGTCAGGTTCTGGGTTGCGCCACACGGTTAGGCATCGACGCCACGGATTCACGGCTCAACCCCAACGGTGGCGCTATCGCGGTCGGACACCCGCTGGGAGCGTCCGGCGCCCGGATTGCACTGACGGCAACCCGCCAGCTGGAACGTATTAACGGCCGCTATGCACTGATCAGTATGTGTATCGGCGTCGGTCAGGGTATTGCTGCTGTGATTGAGCGAGTCACTGACTGATCAAACCTCGGCCCCTGGCCGTACCCATATTAAAAGCGGTGCCTTAACGGCACCGCAGTCACGTTTTTCAGGAGACACATCATGGCTTCCGCCCCTTGGGATGACCTGCTTCAGTTTGACAAGCAACTGGACGAAACCGAGCGTCAGGTACGCGACAGCATCCGCTCATTCTGTGATCAGCGCTTGATGCCTGGCATTACCGAGGCAAACCGGCACGAGAAATTTGACCGGTCGATTTTCACCGACATGGGTGAACTGGGCATGCTGGGCGCCACTCTGCCGGAAGAATACGGCGGACCCGGCCTTAGCTACGTCTGCTACGGTCTGATTGCCCGGGAAGTCGAACGGGTGGATTCCGCCTACCGCTCCGCCCTGAGTGTGCAGTCATCGCTGGTCATGCATCCGATCCACGCCTTCGGTCAGGAGGCTCTGAAAAAGCGCATCCTGCCGCAACTGGCATCCGGTGAAAAAGTGGGCTGCTTCGGTCTGACCGAGCCTAACCACGGCTCTGACCCGGCGGGCATGGAAACCCGCGCCAAAAAGGTCGACGGCGGCTATCTGGTCAGCGGCTCCAAGACCTGGATTACCAACTCCCCCATCGCCGATGTGTGCGTGGTCTGGGCCAAGCTCGACGGTAAGATCACCGGCTTCGTGATTGAGCGCGGCGCCAAAGGCCTCGAAACACCAAAAATCGAAGGCAAATTTTCCCTGCGCGCCTCGGAAACCGGCTCCATCTTTATGGACGAGGTTTTTGTACCGGACGAAAACAAGCTGAATGTAGAAGGCCTGAAAGGTCCGTTCAGCTGTCTGAACAAGGCCCGCTTTGGCATCAGCTGGGGCTCCCTCGGTGCCGCGGAGTTCTGCTGGCACGCCGCCCGCAACTATACCCTGGAGCGTAAGCAGTTCGGCCGCCCTCTGGCCGCCAATCAGCTGATCCAGAAAAAACTGGTGGATATGCAGACCGAAATCACCCTGGGTCTGCAGGCGGTCTTGCAGCTGGGCCGGATGATGGATGACGGTACCGCCACGCCGGATGCTATCTCCCTGCTCAAACGCAACAACTGCGGCAAGTCCCTGGATATTGCCCGGGTTGCCCGCGACATGCATGGCGGTAACGGCATATCCGACGAATACCACGTCATTCGCCACGTCATGAACCTGGAAGCGGTGAATACCTATGAAGGGACGCACGACGTCCACGCGCTGATTCTGGGCCGTGGTCAGACCGGCATTGCGGCTTTCGGCGGTTAATCCCCCGACACCGATAAAGAGCAGGACACAGTGTCCTGCTCTTTTTTGTTTCATAGAACGGCAGAGAGACCAAAAATCGACTCGACTGAGGTCATTAGCAGACGATTGACAGAGCACATCTGATCCGCCATGATTATCGCATTCTGCTATGCGGTATATGTTTTCGCTAGATTAAACCGAGAGGTTGACCCATGAACTTGAACTACACGGCTGAAGAACTCGCCTTTCGTGACGAGGTCAGAGCCTTTCTGGATGACCAGCTGCCCGCCGATATCGCGGCCAAGGTCAAAGGCTTCAAGCACCTGAGCAAAGACGATCATCAGCGCTGGCAGCGCATTCTGAGCAAACAGGGCTGGTATGCCACCCATTGGCCGACCGAATACGGTGGCGTTGAATGGTCCCCGGTGCAAAAGCACATCTGGGATGAAGAGTCCTGTCATTACGGCGTACCTCGCTCAATTCCGTTTGGCGTCAACATGGTGGCTCCGGTCATCATCCGGTTTGGTAACGAAGCCCAGAAGCAACAATACCTGCCCCGCATCCTCAGCGGCGAAGACTGGTGGTGTCAGGGCTATTCCGAGCCCGGTGCCGGTTCCGATCTGGCGTCACTGAAAACCCGTGCCGTTCGTGACGGCGACCACTACATCGTGAGTGGCCAGAAAACCTGGACCACCCTGGGTCAGCACGCCAACATGATTTTCTGCCTGGTGCGGACTAACACCGAGGTCAAAGCTCAGGAAGGCATCTCGTTCCTGCTGATCGATATGGACACGCCGGGCATTACGGTTCGACCGATCATTACCCTCGACGGCGAACACGAAGTGAACGAAGTGTTCTTTGAAGACGTCAAGGTGCCGGTTGAAAACCTGGTCGGTGAAGAGAACAAAGGCTGGACCTACGCCAAGTACCTGCTGACCTACGAGCGCACCGGCCTGGCCGGCATCGGCTTGTCCAAGGCGGGGTTGGAGCACTTGAAAGCGCTCGCAACACGCCGTCTGAAGAACGGTCGCCCGCTGATCGAAGACACCACGTTTGGCCAGCGTATCGCCCAGATCGAAATCGATCTGATGGCGGCATCCATCAGTAACCTGCGCATTGTTGCGGCGGTGGAAGGTGGCGGCATGCCAGGCGCCGAAAGCTCCATGCTGAAAGTACGTGGCACCGAGATTCGCCAAAGCATTAACGATCTGGCCCGTCGTGCGATCGGCGTCTACGCCCTGCCGTTTGTAGAAGAAGAGATGAGCCTGGACTACGACGGTGAACCGCTCTCCGACGAAAACGCGGCGCCATTGGCTGCGCAATACTTCAATAACCGCAAGCTGTCGATCTTCGGCGGGTCCAACGAGATCCAGAAGAACATCGTCACCAAAATGATACTTGAGCTTTAAAGGAGGCGACCATGGACTTCAGACTGAATGAAGAGCAACAGATGTTGCAGGATACCGTGGCGCGTCTCGTTCGCGGTGAATACAGCTTTGAAAAGCGTCTGGAATACAGTGAAACCGACCTGGGTTTCAGCGCCGAATTCTGGCAACAGCTGAGTGAGCTGGGCCTGACGGCGGTGCCGTTTCCCGAAGAACTCGGCGGCTTTGGCGGCTCCGGTGTGGAAGTGCAGTCGGTGATGACCGAACTGGGCCGGGGCCTGTGTCTGGAGCCGTATCTACAATCGGTCATTCTCGGCGGCGGCCTGATCAGTCAGGCCGGCAATGACAGCCAGAAAGCGCAGTGGTTACCAGGTGTGGCCTCGGGCGAGCTCAAAGTTGCCGTGGGCCTGGACGAACCCCAGAGCTTCTACAATCTGAATGACGTCAGCACCCGCGCGGAAAAATCCGGCGATGGCTATACCCTGAATGGCCGTAAAGCCGTCGTCCTCGGCGGCCATTGTGCCGATCTGCTGATCGTATCAGCGCGCAGTGCCGGCGATGTGCGGGACCCCGACGGTCTGAGCCTGTTTGCCATCGACCCCAATGCGGCCGGTATCGAGCGCCGTACTTACCCGACCATTGATGGGGCCAAGGGATGCGACATTATCCTGAACAACGTCAAGGTCAGTGCCGATGCCCGCCTGGGTGAAGAAGGCAAAGCCGGCGAGGTTATCGAATATCAAACCGGACGTGCCATCGCGGCGTTGTGTGCCGAAGCGGTGGGCGTCATGGAAGAAGCCATCAGGCTGACACTCGACTACCTTAAAACCCGTAAGCAATTCGGGGTACCAATCGGTAAGTTCCAGGTACTGCAACACCGCATGGTGGATATGAGTTCCGAGCTTGAGCAGGCACGGTCCATGGCCATCCTGGCCGCCAGCGTTGCTGATAACGAGCAAAGTATCGAACGTCGCCGAACTTTGGCGGCCGCCAAGAACGTTATCGGTCGTGCCGGGCAGTTCATTTCGGAGCAGGCGATCCAGTCCCACGGCGGCATTGGCATGACCTGGGAATACAGTTTTGCCCATTACGCCAAGCGACTCATCATGATTAACCACCAGCTCGGTGACGACGACCATCATCTGGAGCAATTTACAGCGCTGATGCAAGCCACCCATTAACCGTTTCGTGTGTGGCTGCCGGGGCTCTGATCTCCACATGGAGACCTTGGTGTCCTGTGCGGGCAGATCAACAAAACTCCCGCACAGAATGCTAGCTGGGTGGCCCACGGGCCACCCTTTTTTATGCAACAATGAATCAGCTTCTGTGTTGAAAACAAGAGAGAGCGCGCCATGAAACTATATACTGACAATGCCAACGATGATCTTAAAAAAGCCGAGACCCAGGTACGTACCGAGCTGGCAGCGGCCTACCGTCTGGTAGCCCTGTTTGGCTGGGATGATCTGGTGTTCACCCATCTGTCCGCGCGGGTTCCGGGGCCGGACCATCATTTCCTGATCAACCCCTATGGCTTGCTGTTCCACGAAATCACTGCGTCATCCCTGGTGAAAGTGGATCAGGACGGTGAAGTAGTGCAGTCCGGCAGTCTGGGACGCGTAAACCCGGCCGGGTTTACCATTCACAGCGCCGTTCATATGGGTCGGGAAAATGCCGGCGCGGTCATGCATGTGCATGCTCCGGACGGGGTTGCCGTATCCGCTCACCGGGACGGCCTTCTGCCGTTGAGCCAGACTGCCATGCTGTGCCTCGACCATCTGTCTTATCACGACTATGAAGGGGTGGCGCTCAATCTCGATGAACGTGAACGGCTGATCAAGGACCTGGGTGATAAAACCATGATGATGCTGCGCAATCATGGTGTCCTGACAGCGGGAACAACAATACCCGAGACCTTCACCTATCTGTATTTCCTGATGAAAGCCTGCGAGATTCAGGTGAAGGCGCAAGCGTGTGGGCCTACCCATATGCCATCGGAACAGGCCATTAAAACCACTAAGGAACAGTCCCAGCAACTGGGCAAAGCCTCGGCTCTGACCTGGCCGGCACTGATTCGCTTGCTGGATAGCCGCAATCCGGGCTATGCGGTCTGACTCGAAAGCGACATAAAAAAGGGGCCGCTTAATATCGGCCCCCGGTTATTTACAGCCTCAATTACCGCGTCGGATCTGGTGCAACCTGCACCAGCATCTTGCCGCGGTTTTTACCCTGCAGCAAACCCTGGAAGGCGCTGACGGTATTCTCAAAACCGTCGACGATGTCCTCCTGATAATGGATCTTGCCGTCCCGAATCCACTGGCTCATGTCGCGGCGGAAATCCGCCAGATGCTCGAGATGATCCGACTGGATAAAACCACGCAACATTAACCGCTTGACCAGAATCTTGCCCATGAACGGCACCAGCCGATCCGGACCCTCCGGCAACGATGTCTGATTGTAGTGGGCGATACGGCCGCAGACCGGAATCCGGGCAAAATCATTGACCAGCGTCATCACCGCATCGAACACCCGGCCACCGACATTCTCGAAATAGATGTCGATGCCATCCGGGCAGGCCTTCGCCAGTTGCGCTTCGAAATCGTCGTCTTTGTAGTTGACGCAAACATCAAAGCCATATTCCCGGACCACGTGCTCGCACTTGTCGGGCGCCCCGGCGACGCCAACCACACGACAGCCATGCATCTTGGCAATCTGTCCGACCACCTGGCCAACGGCACCGGCGGCGGCGGATACCACGACCGTCTCACCCGCTTTGGGCCGGCCAAACTGCAGCAGTCCCACGTACGCGGTGAAGCCGGGCATACCCAGCACGCCAACCCCGGTACTGATGGGCGCCTGGGCCGGGTCAAGCTTCACCAGTGTATCCGCGTTGGCCACGGCATAGCGCTGCCAGCCGTTGCTGCTGAGCACGTAGTCGCCGGCACTCACCGCCGGACTGTTACTGACCACAACTTCA
>Ga0314772_1000022_pt1 | contig 89337 bp, 82 predicted proteins | sample MetaGCBIW2018_FD_204520 | JGI IMG/M metagenome (GOLD analysis project Ga0314772, IMG submission 204520) | Cryopeg brine microbial communities from Beaufort Sea near Barrow, Alaska, United States - CBIW 2018 | ecosystem: Environmental > Aquatic > Marine > Coastal | place: USA: Alaska | collected... | reverse complement strand
CTCTATTATAGGGTGGATCCTCAAAACGATATTATTGAAATTGTTGTCTTGTTCGATACACGTCAAAACCCTAAAAAACTAAAAAAATTCAAATAAAAGAACCCCAACTTTAGGTCGGGGTTTAGTTGAAAATAATCTGCGTGGTGCAGCGGTTTTTCAGGGATTTACCCTGAATTTATCTTCGAAAAAAGCACATTTTTAGCCGTTTTTGGATTGAAAAACCTATTTTTTTCTCAATTCGTCGCGAATTTCAATAAGCAATTCTTCTTGTGTGGGCGCTTTTATAGCAGCTGGTTTTGCTTCTTCTTTTTTCTTTGTTTTCTCATAACCTTTAAGCAACCAGAAAATCACAAAACCAATGATGACAAAATCAATCACCGCCTGTAAGAAATTACCGTATGTCAAAATTGCTCCTCCAGCTTCCCTAGCCGCCTCTACAGTGGCATATTCCGCCCCATCAAGTGAGAAAAATAAGTTGTCTACGTTCTGTCCGCCTAAAAGCAAGCCTATTACAGGCATGATAATATCTGCGACCAATGAAGCAACAATTTTATTAAATGCCCCGCCTATGATTACTGCGGTGGCCAGTGCTACGATGTCCCCTTTGAGAAGGAACTTTTTGAAGTCAGCTAAAAATGCCATATTTATTGGATTTAATGGTTAGTGTGCTAAGTTATAAAAAAATACGTTTGATTTTTAATTAGCTTGTAAATTAGCGGTTTATAATTTTTCTTTTAACCCGTTGCGAGATCGCTGTCAACAGTTCATAAGAAATGGAACCTACTTTTTTGGCCAGTTCTGGGAGCGGTGCACCTTTGCCAAAAACGAGCACTTCATCGCCTTCTTCGCAGTCAATTTCGGTAACATCTGCCATAACCATATCCATACAAACATTGCCTAGAATAGGCGCTTTTTTACCATTTATGGTGACATAACCGGAGCCGTTGCCATATTCTCGCGAGATCCCATCGGCGTGACCCAAGGGAATTGTAGCGCTGCGTTCGGGTTTTTTTGCGATATGGGCGCGGTTATAGCCCACGCTTTCACCAACTTTTATATCATGAATCTGCGAAATCACGCTTTTTAAAGTTGCCACAGGTAGGAGTTTTGCATCTTTTTCAGGATCGTTGCCATAGCCGTAAAGTCCAATGCCTGTGCGCACCATGTCAAATTGCGCTTCGGGAAAGTTGAGAATTCCCGACGTGTTGCTCTGATGCAAAATAGGCGTGTAGCCCAGCCCGTCAATCATCTTTTTGGCACAATTTTTAAAAGTAGAAATCTGTTTCAGCGTAAATTCCTTTTCATCAAGGTCTTCACTGGCCACGAGGTGCGAAAACAGGGATTTCACTTTAATAGCTTCTGTGGTTTTTAGGACTTTTAGAAGGTTGTCTTCGTTGCCAGGTTTAAATCCCAGCCTGTTGAGACCGGTATTGAACTTAATATGAACGGGATAATTATGTAACTGTTTCGCTTTCGCGGAAGCGATAAATGCATCAATCACCCGGTAACTGTACAGATTGGGCTCAAGACAATATTCTATCATCATCTCAAAACTGCCTATTTGCGGGTGGAGAACGAGAATGGGTGTTATAATATCACCATTGCGCAAGGCGACACCTTCTTCGGCGTAGGCCACGGCAAAATAATCAACTCCCAAGCTTTCCAGTTTTCTGGCCACCGCCACCGCATCGCTGCCATAACCAAAAGCTTTGGTTACCGCAAGCATTTTTATGCCCGGTTTCACCTTAGATTTCAGGTAATTGAAATTATGGGCGAGCGCCGCCAAATCTATTTCAAGAACGGTTGCGGCCATTATTCTTTTGGTGTTGAAGGTTTAAAGGTTTTTGGATCCTCCACATCAATCTTTTTCGAGCGTTCGCGCGACATGGCCTTGTAATACGCGCCGCGGCTCAAGGGCTCATATTCTTCGGTCTCACCCAATAAAACCAGATCGTTGCTGGCCGCCTTTCGGTAACTGAACTGTGCGAGATTACCTGTGCGGGTACAAACGGCGTGCACTTTGGTCACATATTCTGCCGTTGCCATAAGTGCGGGCATTGGGCCAAAGGGATTGCCCTTAAAATCCATATCCAGACCGGCGACAATTACGCGCACACCACGGTTAGCTAGATCATTGCACACTTTTACGATCTCATTGTCAAAAAACTGGGCTTCATCAATGCCTACCACGTCACAATCATCTGCCAGGATCGGAATATTTGCTGCGGCGGGAACAGGCGTAGAGCGTATTTCATTAGCGTCGTGCGAGATGACAAAATCCTCGTCATAGCGCACATCTATGGCTGGTTTAAAGATTTCCACTTTTTGTTTGGCAAATTTGGCGCGTTTAAGTCGGCGTATCAATTCTTCGGTCTTGCCCGAAAACATGGATCCGCAGATGACTTCTATCCAACCAAATTGCTCTTTGTGATTAACGGTATTTTCGAGAAACATTTTGTACTTTTCAATTCCCAAACGGCAGGGTTGCCGTCTTAAGGTGCAAGGTTGGACAAATTTACTAAATAGTATGAATTTGCAGCACGCGGCCTTCCTCATTTTTAAAAAGGCCACAGGTTTCTTAATTTTACCGCCTGCAGCACCGTTTTGTTTAAATAATATGGGGCCGAATTAATCAAGAAGTTATGAAGAAGCAATTAAAATCTGAATTGGTGAGCCTGGCCCACCGCATACTTCAGATGAATTCAGATGCTAATTATAGTGCCATACAGCAGGAAGCTAAAAAACTCTATGAAACGCTAACAATTTTGGCTTTCGCCGAAAAACATTTTGACGGTATAAATCCCACCATCGGAAAGGCCGAAATTATCGAAGCACTCCAGTATAAAAACGAAGTCGAAATCAAGGAGATCATTCAGGAAGCGGAAGAAAAGCAGGAAAGTATCGGGATTGAAGATGAGAATACACGCCGTATGGATGAGATCGCAAAGGCTAATGAACTCATTTTTGAACGCGCCCGAGGTAAAAAGGATAATCTGCCAGAAACCACTGAAAAACAAGTCAGCAAGCCAGAAAACAAGCCCAGTCATTCTTCTCTACATGAACCAGTAATTGAAAAGATCAAGGACATGGTAGCAATGATGCCGTCAGAAGCTGATGCCATAGACGATATGTTTAAGGAGATAACCGGTCAAAAGTATATGAAAAATGATCGTAATGAGATTGGTGAGTATGGCCGTATGCCCGAGTTTGAAGAAAAAAAGGAAGATCAGGAAAAGAGAAAGGATGAAGTAGACCGCGCGCTCAAGCAAGAAGTACCGCAAAATGGAAAGCATAGAGAGGAAACCGAAAGCGGCGATGGCACGCGGAAATCGCTCAATGACAGTCTCACTAAAGGATTGAAAATAGGCCTTAATGATCGTATTGTTTTTATTAAACACCTTTTTAATAGTAGCGCTACAGATTATAACCGGGTACTTTCCCAACTCAACACGCAGCGCAGCTGGCCGGAAGCGCTTCAGTTTATAGATCAAATGGTCAAATCTGATTACAATAATTGGGCGGGAAAAGAGGTTTATGAACTTCGTTTTAAGGAAATGGTCGAGAAGAAATTTAACGGCTAAACTTCCATTTTTGAGCTTAAAATGCCGATTTTCAATCCGTTTAAGCTGATTTACGCTCCATAATTCACATGTATCAAAATATTAAAATGGGTAAATTATACCTTGTCCCCACGCCCATAGGCAATCTGGACGATATGACCTTTAGGGCCGTAAAAGTACTTGAAGCGGCAGATCTTATCTTAGCCGAAGATACCCGTACCAGTGGAAAGCTGCTCAAGCATTTTGAGATTACAACCCAGATGAACTCCCATCACATGCACAATGAGCATAAAACGGTTGATAACATCGTAGAGCGAATAAAAAATGGCGAAACCATTGCATTGATCAGTGATGCGGGAACTCCGGCAATTTCTGATCCCGGTTTTTTGTTAACGCGAGCCTGTGTAGAAGCCGGTCTGGAAGTAGATTGTCTTCCCGGTGCGACCGCTTTTGTCCCTGCGCTCGTAAATAGCGGACTTCCCAATGATAAATTTGTTTTTGAGGGGTTTTTGCCCGTTAAAAAAGGACGGCAGACCCGTTTTCAAATCCTTGCCGAAGAGGAGCGCACTATGATTTTTTATGAAAGTCCGCATAAATTGGTAAAGACCTTGGGGCATATGGTTGAGTTTTTTGGCGCTTCGCGAAAACTTTCTGTGTCGCGCGAAATCTCAAAACTTCATGAAGAAACCGTGCGCGGCACCGCAGAAGAAGTTCTGACCCATTTTACCAATAAACCGCCCAAAGGAGAACTGGTGATTGTAGTAGCTGGGAAGTAAAGTTTTGTTCATTACAAAAAGCAATATTTAGTGAAATTGCTGTTGATGAACAACGATTTTATTTATTTGTGTTGTTTATGAACAACAATTTTGATTATGGAAGAGCTTTTTTTAACAATGGATATGTTAATTGATCAAGTCAGTGATCAAAAAAGATATTTATTTGACGAAATTGATTGGAATAATCGATTGTTGGGAATACGTGGCGCTCGAGGTACAGGTAAAACCACACTTCTCCTTCAGAGGGCAAAAAAAATACAGGGGCAACAACAGAAGCCTTTATACGCTTCTTTAGATCAGTTTTACTTTCTAGATCATACCTTACTTGATTTGGCAAAAGAATTTCTCCTTATGGGTGGCACACATTTGTTTCTCGATAAGGTACATAAGTATCCACGATGGTCGAGAGAACTTAAATTACTTTATGACCTATTCCCAAAGTTAACTGTTGCTTTCACTTCTTCATCAATACTTGAATTGTTCAGGGGAGAGTCAGATTTGAGCCGGCGGCTTTTGACGTATACATTACAGGAGCTTTCTTTTCGGGAATATTTGAGTCTGAAACACAATATTTCCCTGCCTAAGATCGAGTTTGAAGATCTTATTGAAAATCACAACTCTTTTGCCAAGAAAATAAATAAACAGGTAGAAGCGCCCATAGTATATTTTAAAGAATATTTAAAAAGCGGAGCTTATGCTTACACTTTACAGGATAGTGATGGTTATTTTCAACGTATTGAGCAAACTGTAAATCTAATTTTAGAAATAGATCTTAGCGCAGTTGAAAATATGCCTTATGAAGATAGTCTAAAAATTAAAAAATTACTTATCGCTATCGCTGAAAGTGCACCCTTTACTCCAAATGTCACAAAACTTAGCGAGAGACTAGGTTTTTCACGAAACTTTTTGATCAATGCTATCAAATTGTTAGACCGTGCAGATTTGGTCATGCAGCTTAACCGAAAATCAAAAGGTATAGGTAAACTGACAAAACCTGAAAAACTATATTTAAACAATACAAATCTTATTTATGTTCTTGGTAGGGAAAACGTGGAAATAGGAAGTATTAGAGAAACGTTTTTTGCAAATCAATTAAGAAAAGACCATCAAATAAATCTTGCCGAAAAAGGCGATTTCCTAATTGACGAAAAATATACTTTTGAAATCGGCGGAAGCAATAAAAAAACAAAGCAAATTACTGGGCTTGAAAATGCCTATGTAGTACGCGACGACCTTGAAGTGGGAGCGCTCAATATCATTCCACTTTATTTATTTGGGTTTTTATATTAAACTATGAAAGATGGGAAAATGTTTCCAACTTTCACCCTGCAACAAACCTATCAAGTGAGTAGTTTTTTTACTTTTCGCGGAAGCGAGAATTTCTTCATTAACACTACAATTAAAATTCCATTCTTTTTATATCGAAAATGAGTCAATAAGTGAACTCTATTTATATTTAGTTTAAATAAGCTTTATAATTTGATTGTGACGTATTACATTTGCCGCTCTATTTAAAATAAGTCTAAATAAATATACCAATGATCAGAAATACTATTTTAATATTTTTCTTTGCTATCCTTACTCAGTTAGGCTTTGCACAAACTACGGGAAACCTTAACGGAAAAATCACAAATAATGCCGGTATAGGCATTACTGATGCTAATGTAAAGCTAATAGGAACACAATTTGGCACACAGACTGATGCATCGGGCACTTTTCGCCTTAGCTCGATTTCCGCAGGTAATTATATTTTAAGGATTTCCTATGTGGGCTATCAGGAGCGGGAAATTGCCGTTGAGGTAATTCAGAACAAAACCAACACCGTTCCTGATATTCTACTTTCTAACAGCGAAGAACAGTTGGGCGAAGTGATGCTACAAGGCAGTGGTAACATCAATGATTTTAGCCGTACAAAAAGCGATTATGTGGCTAAAATGCCATTAAAAGAGATTGAAAATCCTCAAGTATACAATACGATTACGGCAGAGTTGCTTCAGGATCAGGTGATCACGACTTTTGATGATGCCTTGAAAAATGCCCCTGGGATCGTAAAATTATGGGAATCTACCGGCCGCGGCGGTGACGGAGCAGGCTATTACTCCTTGCGGGGTTTTGCAGTGCAACCTACACTCGTAAACGGTCTTCCCGGAATTACCAACGGCAGCCCAGACCCTGCAAACATAGAAAGCATTGAGGTTTTAAAAGGCCCGTCAGGAACATTGTATGGCAGCAGTTTGATTTCCTATGGCGGTCTTATCAATATAGTGACCAAAAAGCCGTATTCCTATTTTGGTGGAAATATTTCCTACGTCATGGGCAGTAATGGCCTCAATCGTGTTACGGCAGATATTAATACGCCTTTAGATGAAGAAGGTGATGTCGCGCTCCGGCTGAATACGGCTTTTGACACCAGAAACAGTTTTCAGGATGCCGGTTTCAGTAAGTCGCTTTTTGTGGCGCCTTCGTTGAGTTATAAAGTAAACGACCGACTCTCTTTTCTTATAAATACTGAATTTTATTATGGCGAAAGCACAAATACCACCATGCTTTTTGTAGATCGCGGTGCGCCATTGCGTGTACATAACATAGAGGAATTGGGCTACGACCCAGAGCGTTCTTTTACCAGCAATGATTTGGTTTTGGAAAACCCAAACTTTAGCCTGCAAGGCCAGATGAACTATAAAATTTCAGATAGCTGGACTTCGCAGACCGTGGTTTCACGTGGATCTACTAAATCAAAAGGCATATATTCCTATCTTTATGAAGGTACACGGTTTTTTCAAGGAAAAGAAGAAGTTGAAGGTGAAGTGACCAATCTTGATGAAGGTATAGCGCTTACGCGTTACATCAGCGATCAAAACGCTACTACGCTCACCACAGATATTCAGCAGAATTTTATAGGAGATTTTGAAATCGGAGGATTGCGCAACCGTGTGGTAGCCGGTCTGGATTATTATAACAGGGAAGCCATTGACAATAATTCTGGCTACGTGGCAAACGGAATTGTTTATATAGGTGACGCCAGTGTTCAGAATGTAAATGAAAGCCTTTATGGTATTTATGATCCTGCAAATTATGTTACAGACAATGACAGCGGTATCTTATCTAAGCAAGCCAGTTATAATTTATTGGCCAACACCGATCGAAATAATATCAACACAAAACAAGAGGTGTACAGCGCCTATGTTTCAGATGTACTCAATTTAATGCCAAATCTTTCCGCAATGGCCAGTTTGCGCATTGACCAGTTTGAAAGTGATGCCAATAGCCAGACCGCACTTTCGCCAAAATTTGGCCTTGTCTATCAGCCCATTTTAGATCGCGTGGCCCTTTTTGCCAATTATATGGACGGTTTTAGCAATCTAGGACCACAACAGGAGGGCGATCCTGCTGCCGGTCCCACAAGAACGGTTGCTTTTGATCCCGAGCATGCCAGGCAGTTTGAAGTGGGAACAAAGCTGAATATCGTACAGAACAAACTCGCTGCCACTCTGAGTTATTATGATATCAAAGTGTCTAATACCGTAATTGAAAAAACAGACCGTCCCTTCTTTTACGTACAAGACGGGGAGCTTTACAGCCGTGGTTTTGAGGCCAGTCTCACCGCAAGTCCTATAGATGGGCTTAACCTGATCGCCGGTTACAGTTATAACGACAGTAAATTGACCAAGTCTGACCAAGGTGACTTTTTAAACCGCAGACCAGAATCTGCAGGGCCAAAACATTTAGTCAATTTTTGGGCAAGTTACCGCCTGCCCGAAACCATTCTTGAAGGCGTAGGCGTAGGTTTTGGTGGAAATTATGCCAGTGAAAATAAAATCTTTAACCGCCAGCTAGGTGGCGTATTTACCATTCCTGAATATACGGTGCTCAATGCCTCTGTTTTTTATGATGTAGATAAATTTTCGATCAATTTGAAGCTCAATAACTTGACTGACAAGCAATATTATTCTGGTTGGTCTACGATCACACCGCAGACGCCAAGAAATTTTGCGGCAGCATTTACCTATAAATTCTAAAATCAACCAGTGGGTTTTATTTTCTGTCCTGTGGAGTTGGAATTGTTTTTTAGCAACTCATGGTGGGGAAAATTTTAATCTCTTAATTTTGGCCGTCAAAAGGGCATTTTCAGCCTTTTTTGACGGTTTTTTATATGAAGAAAAAAAAGAAACAACAACCGTTAAAGAAATGGGCAGGAAGGTTACATCTTTGGCTGGGTCTCAGCTCGGGGATTGTCGTGTTTATTGTGGCCATTACCGGCTGTATTTTTGCCTTTCAGGACGAGATTCAGGATTTTACGCGCGACTGGAGAAAATTTCCTGCGCAAGAGCAAAATTTTGTAGCGCCCTCGTTGCTCTTGGGAAAAGTAGATTCTATTTTGCCGAATTCCACTGCTAGTTTTGTGACCTATAACGGTAAGGAGCGGCCTGCGCACGTTTATACTTTTATGGACGAAACGCCATATTACATTTATTTCAATTCCTATTCGGGGGAATTGTTAAACGTTCAGAACCTGAACGAAGATTTTTTTATCATTATAGAGAATCTGCACATGTACCTGCTCCTGCCAGAAGCTATCGGGAAGCAGATCGTTGGGATTTCCACTATAATTTTTGTGATTATGCTCGTCACGGGAATCATTCTTTGGTGGCCAAAAAAGAAGAAGCAGCTGGCTACCAATTTAAAAGTCCGCTGGAAGGCGCGCTGGCGTCGAGTGAATTACGACCTGCACCGCACCGCCGGCATATATTGTGCATTGATCGCGCTGTTACTTGCGATCACAGGTCTGGGCATTGCCTATGAATGGATGCACGCCTCTTTTTATACGGTAGGAAATCTGGGGCAGAATTACCCCGAAGATCATAAGGTTCCCACACTAACAGAGGTTCCAAAAGTAGTTTCTCCAATAGCTTTTGACCGTGCGTTTTATACAACAGTTGAAAAACTTCCGCAAAGCGGAATGTATTTTGTGCTCGATCAAGGTGCAGAAAAACCTATTTTAACCGGGGCGTATCCCAAAGCGCTTACTTTTGACCACCAATCCAATTTTTATTTTCATCCAAAAACCGGCCAACTCCTAGCTTCCCATTTATATGCCGAAAAAAGTCCCGGCCTTCAGTTTCAGGAAATGAATTATGGCCTGCACACCGGTCAATATTTTGGTATTTTCGGCAAAATAGTGGCCTTTTTGGCCAGTTTATTCGTCGCTAGCCTTCCGGTAAGCGGTTTTATGATCTGGTGGGGGAAGCGGAATAAGAAACGTAATTCCCCGAAGAAAGCTTCATCTCTTTAATAAATAATACATCCTAGTTTTTCAAAGAATAATAGGAGCGAAAAATAAAAGGTTAAGTATTACCTTTGTTTATAATGTTCGACTATAAACTCCATGTCTTTTTTACAGTTGCGAGCCGCTTGAGTTTCTCCAGAGCGGCCGAAGAACTGCACATTACTCAGCCTGCGGTGACCAGGCATATTAAACAAATGGAACAGCATTTTGACCAGAAACTCTTTGAGCGTAAGGGAAACAGTATCAGTCTTACAAAAGCAGGGAAAGTCCTGCTCGCGCATTCTAAAAATATTATGGCACTGCATACCGAGCTGCAATTTGACATGAACGCCCTGATCGATAAAACAGAAGGAGTACTTAAAATTGCGGCCAGTACAACCATCGCCCAGTATGTATTACCGGAGGTCCTGGCAAAATTCCATAAAAAACATCCTAAGGTTAAAGTGGAGCTCTCTAGCGCAAATACAGAGGGCGTAGAAAGGGCGATCATTCGTGATGAAGCTATCTTGGGGTTTATAGAAGGCAGTTCAAAAAACCGGGAGATTACCTATCACCCGTTTCTAAAAGATGAGATCGTGCTGGTAGTTGCGCAAGGACATGACTTGTACGACAGAAGTTCGCTGCCTATAGAAGATTTACCCCAATATCCGCTGGTGCTGCGCGAAGTAGGTTCGGGTACACTAGAGGTCATCGTAGATGCTTTGGCAAAAAGAAATATTCGACTTGAATCGCTGCATATTGCCATGCGTTTAGGTAGTTCTGAGAGTATCAAGTCTTATCTCAGCGATCGGCACAGCCTTGCGTTTCTTAGCATCAACACTATTTTAAAAGAATTGAAAACAGGGACACTTGGTATCATTGATGTTGACGGCCTAAGTCTACAACGACCCTTTTATTATATCAAAAAACAAGGGCAGCAGTCGGCCTTGGCTACACTTTTCATCCAGTTTGTTGCGCATCATTATAACGTATTGTTATAGTCTATGTCTTTTTATCATTTGACTTGAGGGATTCCTCCCCGTACTTTTACATCGGTTTAAATAACAGAATGTTCATTTAAATAATAACACCGATGATTTTCAGAACACTTTCACTCTTTAAATACCAAAAAACACTTGCAAAAATCATTTTTATGAGTGTCGCAGCGGTTTGCCTCCTGCCTTTTGTTACAACACCTGTAGCGCTGGCCGTGGGTATTGTGGTCGCTCAGATTCTGGGCAATCCCTATAAAGAGGTGAGCCATTACGCGATCAACTGGTTGTTGAAAATTGCCGTGGTGGGCCTAGGTTTTGGTATGCGTGTTTCGAGCGCGCTCGCTGCAGGCAAAAATGGATTTTTCTTTACGGTTGGCTCCATTGGCATTACCTTGTCCCTGGGACTTCTGATAGGCAAACTTTTTGGTATTGACAAAAAAATATCCCAGCTTATTTCTTCTGGGACGGCCATTTGTGGTGGAAGTGCGATTGCCGCTATTTCGCCAATAATCAAGGCAGATGGCAAACAAATTTCTGTAGCGATAGGTATTGTGTTTTTGCTCAACTCGGTCGCGCTATTTTTGTTCCCGGTAATAGGTCATTTTTTTGCGCTTTCGCAACAACAATTTGGTATTTGGTGCGCCATTGCCATACACGACACCAGTTCTGTAGTGGGCGCGGCAGATGTGTACGGACCCAGGGCACTTGAGATCGCCACCACCGTAAAACTCGCACGCGCGCTATGGATTCTTCCCGTTTCGGTCGCCTTTGCGCTCTTTTCGCATGGTAGTGCAAAAAATATAAAAATCCCTTACTTTATAGGGTTGTTTATATTTGCCATTATAGTGAATACCTATGTGCCCGGCGTTGAGGTTGTAGCGCCATACATTGTAAAATGTGCCAAAATCGCGCTTACCCTTACCCTATTCCTCATTGGTTCTACCCTTACTTTTAAATCACTGAAAGCGGTGGGCATTAAACCCTTGTTACAGGCCATTATCGTCTGGGCATTTATTTCTATCGCCTCATTGGCCATCATCATGCAGACTATCAATTAAAAGGAGAAAAGTATTTGCGCCTGCGGCGGAAGATTAATCTTTCTATAAAATAGTCCCAAAACCACAATTACAGACTAATAATCGGTGCAAAAAGTTTAATTTCAAACGTTAAAAACGGTGCTTAAAAGGTAATTTTCAGTCTTTTTGAGCAATAAAGCGCACTATGGAACTCTTTCATCTCATCAGTATTTTAATCGTTTTTGCGTCCACTTTTGGCTATATCAATGCACGTTTTATAAAACTTCCCACGACCATTGGGCTGATGCTTATTTCCATGATTTTTTCCATTGGCGTGCTGGTGCTGGGCAAATATTTCCCCACGGTGATATCCTATGAGAACAAACTCATGGCAGAACTTGATTTCCGCGATATTGTATTGAACGGTATTTTAAGCTTTTTACTGTTTGCCGGCGCCCTACAGGTAGATCTATCGCAACTGCGAGAACAACGCCTGCCCGTGATCGTTTTTTCGACGCTGGGTGTTTTGATTTCTACGTTCTTGGTAAGTATTCTTTTATATTATGCCCTTGCCGTCTTAAACCTAAAAATCCCCTATTTGCACTGTCTTGTTTTTGGTGCGCTGATCTCGCCCACAGATCCCGTGGCCATTATAGGGATTCTCAAAAAAGTGGGCATTATCAAGTCTTTAGAAGTGAAAATCGTGGGCGAAAGCCTGTTTAATGACGGGGTTGGGTATGTGCTTTTCTTGACCGTTTTGAGCCTTGCACAATCGGGTAGCGGCGGCGGGAATATTGAGTTTCAGGAAACCGCGTTTTTGTTCTTAAAAGAAGTGGGTGGCGGTTTTCTACTGGGTGGAATTTTGGGCTGGATTACGTATCGCGCCCTCTCCCGCATAGACGACTATCAAGTGGAGGTCATGATCACCCTGGCGATGGTCATGGGCGGCTATACACTGGCCGATAAACTCGGTATTTCCGGGCCAATTACCATGGTGGTGGGAGGCCTAATTATAGGCGATAAACTGGGCAATAAAAAAGTGGTTTCGGAACAGTCTGAAGTCTATGTAAATAAATTTTGGGACTTGATGGACGTACTTTTTAATGCGTTTCTTTTCCTATTGATAGGTCTTGAGATCCTTATTGTAGACTTTAATAAAACGGCACTTTTGGCCGGTTTATTGATTATTCCGGCAGTAATAATAAGTCGGTATATTTCGCTTAAAGCGCTTATTTTATTACTGCGGAATTGGGTTCCGTTTGAATCAAAAACCACACTTATCATGACTTGGGGCGGCCTGCGTGGCGGTATTTCCATCGCCATGGCACTTTCGCTGCCCGAAGATATTTCGCGTACCCTCCTCATTACGATTACCTATTGTATTGTAATCTTTTCCATATTGGTGCAGGGCCTTACCTTAGCGCCCATGGTTAAAAAATACCATTTGAATAACACATGATTTTCCAAGGTTCGTTTGCTCAAATGACCCACGCTTTGCTGGGCAGCGCACATGATGCGTGGAATATCAAGGTTTCTAAAATGTTTTCCACTTTGCGACCTGTTAAAATTATTCGGCTAAAGGCAAGAATTCTTGGTGAAAAACAACCGTTTTTCTTACCAAAATGCCAATTTTTTAAAAGTGGACGGCCCTTTGTGTAAAGACCGCATAATTAAGTCTAATTTTATATAACCATTGAAGATATTGTCATGGATTGAGCTTCAATGTGGACACTGTGTGCATTTTAAAACAACCACCCACTTAAAACGAAAATCAATGAACGTTGCACAACAAATCCTCAAAATACTTGAAGAAGTAGGCGTGACCCAGATTTGGGGCGTCACCGGTGACGCGCTCAACTCCTTTACAGATGCGCTTCAAGACAACGACGCCATAAAATGGAACGCCGTACGCCACGAGGAAAATGGCGCTTTTGCCGCTTGCGCGGAAGCACAGATGACCGGTAACCTTGCGGTCTGCGCGGGCACCGTGGGACCGGGAACCCTACATCTCATCAACGGTCTTTATAATGCCAAAAAAGAAAGCGTCCCCGTTCTTGCCCTTAGCGGTCAGGTAGAACAGGTGAACCAGGGAACCAATTATTTCCAGGAAGTGGGGCTGGAGCGCATTTTTGATGATATTTGCGCCTATCAAGCCATTGTGCGCACGGCGGAAGAGGCCCCGCGCGTTGTATTGCGTGCCATTCAGATCGCCTTGCAGCAACAGGGCGTGGTGCGTGTGGAGGTCCCGGTAAACATTGCGAAGGCCGATGCTGCAGGCGAGGATTTTAAGCATCCTGTCTTCAGATCCCATGCCAGACTTGTACCATCTGATAAGGATATTGAAGCCGTGGCAGACGCTATCAACGATGCTAAAAAAATAACCATTCTGGCAGGTTCGGGCTGCCAGGAATGCAGGGATGAAGTACTTCAACTTTCAGAAAAGATCAAGGCGCCCATCGTACATACCCTGCGATCTTCAGATATCTTTCACAAAGAGGATGAGAATGTGGTGGGTCTTACCGGTCTTATTGGCAATCCCACCGGTTATCAGGCCGTGATGCAGGCAGATCTATTACTTATGCTGGGCACAGATTTTCCATACAGCAACTTTCTGCCCACTGATGGCAAGATCATACAGATTGACAAACGTATGGAGAATATTGGCAACCGGGCAAAAGTTGATATTGGCGTGCACAGCGATACCTTAGAGGCTTTAACACGTTTGCTACCTAAAGTGGAAGAAAAATCAAAGCGGAAGTTCCTTGATCATTTGACAGATAAATTTAAGGACTGGAAAGCCGAAAAAGAGGAAAATAACGATCTTGAGGAAGATTCAGAACCCTTGCACCCGCAGCTTTTTATGCAGCAGATCAATAAAATGGCCTCGCCAGATGCCTGTTTTACGGTAGATGTGGGAGAGAGCGCAATTTGGGTGGCGCACCACTTATCGTTACATTCTCAAAGGCGACTGCTGGGTTCTTTTAACCACGGCTCTATGTCCGTTGGCTTTCCGGCGGCAATGGGCATACAGAGCGTAAATCCCGGAAGGCAGGTCTGGGCACTTGTGGGTGATGGCGCGTTTGGGATGTGCATGAACGATTTTATTACGGCCGTGCGTTACAACTGGCCGGTAAAAGTGCTGGTTTTCAATAATAGCCAACTGGGATTTGTGAAGATCGAAATGGAAGAGGCGGGTTATGCCATGGCAGATAAAGTACTTGCCCTTACCAATCCCAATTTTGCCGAATATGCAAAACTTTGTGGTGGTGATGGCATCCGTGTAGAGCATGCCGAAGATATTGACAGGGCCATTCAAATGGCGATTGCTTCGCCAAAACCCTTTATCATCGATGCGGTTACAAATCCCGGCGAACTTTCGCTCCCGCCAAACATTACCCTGCAGGAAGCATGGGGCTTTGGTTCCTCAAAAGTGAAGGAGATCCTACTGAGCGTAAAAGGCGACAAGGCCCAAAAAAACAACCTGATGGAGGAGATCAAAAGCCTCATCCATAAAATCTAGATTCACTCTAAAACAGTTTTTTAGCCTCAGAAATTAGCTCTTTCCGACTTAAAAACGCCTAATTTCATACAAAAATTGAGCTACATCATCAATTCCTTATAATTCGCTGGGCATTGGAATTCCGTCGTTTATAAAATTTTACAAAGCCGGTTGATCCACCTTTGGAATTCAATTTTTTAAAACCCAATGGAATTAAACACCTTTCTTCGGTTGACAGATATTGGGATCGTTAAACATCTCTTTATTTATTTTATTATTCTGGCCGCGATAATCTTCGGGCTTGTGGTGTTTTTTGTCATTTTTTATTCCATCAAGTACAGGGCGTCAAAAGTTTCCGGCACGCCGGAACAAAACCACGGCAACCGCAAGTTTGAGATTTTTATCACAGCGACGGCAGTGTGCGTCACCGCTTTTTTTCTGGTTCTTACACTCCATGCGATGCAAGAGATACAGACCATTCCTGAAAATCCAGTGCCAGATATTGAGATCACCGGGCACCAGTGGTGGGAGGCAAAATATCCTGACGGAAACGTGATCACCGCAAATGAGATCCATATTCCCGTAGGCAAAAAGATGATGCTGCAATTAACTTCCGGCGATGTGATTCACAGCTGGTGGGTACCGGCGCTGGGGCGGAAAATGGATATGATCCCCGGTATTACCAACCATATGTGGTTCACGGCATCTGAGCCGGGCGAATATCTGGGTTCATGCAGCGAGTTTTGCGGTATGCAGCACGCCCGCATGCGCATACGAGTGATCGCGCAATCGCAGACCGATTTTGATAACTGGAAGGCCGAGCAATTAAAATCCGCCATTGCTCCAAGTACGGAAAAAGCGATCATGGGGAAACAGCTTTTTGAGCAAAAAACCTGCGCTAGTTGCCACAATATCGCGGGTGCCAATGGCCGCATAGGCCCAGACCTTACCCATTTCGCTTCGCGGAAATGGTTTCTAAGTGATTTTAAACGCAATACTATAGAGAACCTGCACGACTGGTTAAAAGACCCGCAGCAGATCAAAAAAGGAGTAAAAATGCCAGATTTTATACTTTCCGATAAAGAATTGGACGCTTTGGTGGCCTATATACATTCCCTTAAATGAGCCCAAAATGAGCCTAAAATGAGCCTATTTCTAGACATTCCGGAAACAGAAGAACAGATCCCAGATCTAAAAACAGATCGTGGCCGCCTGGGGTGGATGTCTTCGGTAGACCACAAACAGATCGGGATCATGTACCTGTGGCTGGCGCTGTTTTTCTTTCTGGTGGGCGGCCTTGAGGCTATGATCATCCGCGCCCAACTTTCAGTGCCCAATAATGACCTGATTTCCCCAGAAGCCTACAATCAAATTTTTACCATGCACGGTACCACCATGATTTTCTTGGTGCTCATGCCAGCACTTATTGGTCTGGGAACGTATTTGCTGCCGCTCATGATTGGCGCTAATGAGATGGCCTTCCCACGTTTGAACGCCTTTAGTTTCTGGATGACCTGTCTGGGTGGCCTGTTGTTATATTTCAGCTTTTTTACCGGCGGCGCACCTGCGGCGGGATGGTTCAATTACGCCCCACTGAGCGAGCAGAACTATTCATCAACGCTGGGGGTTGATTATTATACCGTTGGGCTCATCTTAACCGGAATGGGAAGTATAGGTGCTGCACTCAATTTTGTTACCACAACACTTACACTCCGCTCCCCACAAATGAAACTTACCATGCTCCCGCTTTTTGTGTGGATGCTTTTTGTGAACGCGTTTTTGATCCTGGCAGCTTTCCCGCTGCTTAACGCAGGGCTTTTTATGATGCTGATCGACCGGCAATTTGATGCGCATTTTTTTATCCCTTCCAGTGGGGGATCGGCGATCTTATGGCAACATTTTTTCTGGTCGTTTGGCCACCCGGAAGTCTATATTCTGATACTGCCCGCCTTTGGGATCATTTCTGAGGTCATCCCCGTTTTTTCCCGCAAACCTATTTTTGGCTACACTTTTGTCGCGGCTTCTACCGTTGCGATCGCACTGCTGGCCTTTGGCGTCTGGATTCACCACATGTTTGCCGTGGGCATGACCAATACGGTCAACGGTTTTTTTGCCGCTAGCAGTATGTTGATCGGTATTCCCACCGGTATTAAGGTGATCAACTGGATAGGGACAATGTACCGCGGTTCCATTCGGTTCACGGTGGCCATGATGTTCTGCCTATCCTTTCTTATAGATTTTACGGTGGGCGGCCTCAGTGGCGCTTCGTTTGCGCTGGTGCCCATAGACTGGCAGTTGACTGACACCTATTATGTGGTGGCGCACATTCATTATGTGTTTCTGGGCGGGACCGCTTTTGCGATTTTTGCGGGCACTTATTACTGGTTTCCAAAAATTGCGGGCAGATATCTTTCAGAAAAATGGGGAAAATGGCATTTGTTCCTTTTTGTAATTGGTTTTAACCTTACTTTTTTACTGCAGCATATTCTGGGGATTATTGGCATGCCGCGGCGTATTTACACCTATCCTGTATTGCCAGGCTGGGGTACACTCAATATGCTCTCTAGCATTGGCGCCGTATTCATGTTTGCCGGCGTGGCTTTTTTTCTTTGGAACCTGTATACGACGCTGAAAAGACCGAGAACGGCCACAGATAATCCCTGGGAGGCCTGGACGCTGGAGTGGGCTACTTCTTCACCACCGGTGCTGCAAAACTTTGATAAACTGCCGCCCGTGCACAGCAGAAGACCGTTATGGGATTTAAAGCACCCCGAAAACCCCGATAAAAAGCTCAATTAATGAAGGATAAAGGCAAATTACTGGTACTGGTCTTGATAAGCTCTGAGGCGTTCTTTTTTATCGCGCTCATCGTGGCCTATGTATACTACCGTAATTTTACGAATGCCACAGATACGGTCTCGGCAAATCTGGATGCACTGCGATCGGGCATTTTTACCTTACTTTTAATAGCCAGTAGTTTTACGCTGCTATGGGGCAAAAAGGCACTTGCCAAAAACCGGTGGAAAACCTTTAAAATCGCCATGGGGACCACTATTTTGCTCGGCCTGATCTTTATGGTGGGCCAGATTACCGAGTATATTGGCCTGTACAATAAACAGCTCACGCTGAAAAGTGATGTTTTTGGATCTAGCTTTTTTACGCTCACCGGTTTTCATGGCTTCATGTGATTTTGGGGCTCATCGCGCTTTCCATTTTATTAGCCCTTTCTTTTGGAAAATACAAAAGGGTGAGCGTCGCCGGTATGGGCGGGGTCGACGTGTACTGGCATTTTGTTGATGTGGTCTGGATCATCGTTTTTTTCTTTGTCTATATAACACCGCTGCTATGAACGTGATAGATTATTTTTTTACGGCCCACTACTGGTCCATTTCTTGGTTTTTGATTTTGGCAGGAACTTTTATGGCCTATTATCTTGCTATAAAACCGGTGCGACAGCAATGGGCGAGCCTATTTATCGCATTCAGTTTGTTCTATATGGCCGTGGGATCCCCGCTTGCTCATCTGCCGCAATTTGGCCTGCACAGCATGGCGATGCTACAGCAAATACTCCTGCTGCTGGTCATTCCCGTTTTTCTTTGGAAAGCGCTCCCGGCCCGCTATGGGATTGCTTTGTTGAGCACTTTCAGCAATGGGTTCATTTATGCCTGGTTTATTGGCGCGACGGCCATGTGGGGAGCACATTTCCTCAGCGCGGCCCAACTTTCGGCCATTACGGGAAATGCCATTTGTGGTATTTCGGCCAGTGCTTCGAGTTGGGTGACTTCTATTCCAAAAGAAGTTTTATTGGGCGTTCTGCTTGTAAGCGGAATCCTGTTCACCGAACCCGTTTTCAATCCGTGTCCAGAACGGCGCATTGCACCCTTGCCTTCGGTGGTCTATTTATTTTTATCGTGTGCAAGCTGCTCTTTATTGGGTTTATGGGTCGTTTTTTCGGCTTCTTCCGCTACCGCGGAAAGCATGATTCCGCTTGTTTCCAGCTTTAACAATCCGCTGCCACTTTCGCCGAAGGCAGATCAGGAACTCGCCGGGATGCTCATGTGGGTCCCGGGCTGTGTATTATACGTGACGGCCTCGGTGCATATTCTCCTAAAATGGCTAGAGGGAGATACTAAAAGCGAACTCAAAAAAATACAGATAACCTTTAAAAATCAGTCAAAATGAGCCAAAAACCGACCGCAAAGCCCCATAAATTGCCGAGACCTACCTATTGGCCCTTTTTCACCGCACTGGGTGTGGTATTGATATTTTGGGGAATCCTGACCACTTGGTTCATCACGGGGATAGGCCTGATTACTTTTGGTATTGCTCTAGGCGGATGGATCTCAGATCTGAACAACGAACTTAAAAACGAGGAGCACCATGAGCTGTGAATGTGAAAGAAACAAGCCTCTTATGGAAAGGCGTTCCTTTCTCAATAAAATCGTTTTTGGCGTAGGCGGAATCATCGGTACCGTGCTGTCGCTCCCGTTGATAATGGCGATGCTCGATCCCGTGCTGCGCGATCGTGGCGAAAAATGGCGGCAGGTGGCAGATTTATCCGAATTTAAACCGGGGGAAACAAAAATGGTCAAATTTAAAAACGCCTCTCCATATAATTGGGGAAAGAAAATCGCCGATACCGCGGCCTATCTGCGCCAGGAACCTGACGGGGGTTTTATCGCCTTTTCGGTAAACTGCGCGCATCTGGGCTGCCCGGTGCGCTGGGAGCAGCGATCAGAACTGTTTTTATGTCCCTGCCATGGCGGGGTATATTACAAGGACGGTTCTCGTGCCGCGGGGCCACCGCCACGCGGTCTGTACACCTATCCCGTGCGGGTTCAGGGAAACCACATTGAGATCCAGACATCATCCCTGCCCATAACAGATATAAACGCGTGAAAAAGAAACTGATCAAAATATGGCATTGGGTGGACGATCGTGGGGGACTGAGCGAACTTTTTAAACCGCTCACCACGCATTTGGTTCCGCCTGGCGCAAAATGGAACTACGTCTGGGGCAGCGCGACACTTTTTTGTCTGATCGTGCAAGTGCTTACCGGTATTGCGCTGGCCTTTTTATATCAGCCCTCGGCAGATGTGGCCTACCAATCGCTGCAGTATATTGAAAACCAAGCCTTATGGGGCAGTTTTATACGTGGCTTGCACAATTGGGGCGCCTCCGGTATGGTGTTTTTAATGGGCATGCACATGATACGCGTGTATATCAATGCAGCTTATAAATACCCGCGGGAAATGAGCTGGATCACCGGCGTGATCCTTATGGGCGTTACCATTGTCATGGCTTTTACCGGCCAATTGCTGCGCTGGGACAATAACGGCGTCTGGAGCGCGGTGGTCGCGGCAGAGCAACTGGGCAGGATCCCGCTGGTGGGCAGCAGCCTTGCCTATTTTCTGCTGGGCGGGACCACAGTGGGCGGCGAGACACTCAACCGCTTTTTTGCCATGCACGTGTTTCTCTTTCCCGCAATTTTGTTCAGTATTGTGGGTTTTCACCTGTACCTTGTTTTTCGGAACGGTATTTCTGAACCTCCAAAAGCGGGCCGGCCGGTAGATCCCAAAACCTACCGGAAATGGTATAAGGACATGTTGCAGCAAAAAGGGGTTCCGTTTTTCCCGAATGCAATCTGGCGCGATGCGGTGTTCAGTCTTTTTGTTCTTGTGGTGCTTGTCTGTCTAGCTATTTTTGTGGGAGCTCCAGAATTGACATCGGCGCCAGATCTTACCAATGTGGATGCAGATCCCAAGCCCGACTGGTACTTTACCTGGATCTTCGCCCTTTTTGCCCTCATGCCGCGCCAGATCGAGTCGTATGTGATCTTTTTTGGTCCACTTATAGGTATTATTGTACTGTTCTCCGTTCCATTTTTATCGAATAAAGGAGAAAGGAGCCCGTTGCGCAGGCCCTGGGCGATGGGCGGTATTTTATTTATAATCGTCTCCATTTGCGGGCTGTGGTACATTGGGATCAAAGCGCCGTGGTCGCCGCATTTTAATGCCAAACCACTTTCAGAATACAGTACGGTGCCAAAACCCAGCGAAGAGGTAAAAAAAGGGATTTCGCTGTTCAACACCATGGGCTGCATTTACTGCCATAAAATAGGAGATCAGGGTGGCATTCGCGGTCCCGAACTCACCGATGTACAAAACCGGCTTACCCACGACCAGATGATCATACGCATCGCAAACGGAGCCGAAAATATGCCCGCGTACGGAGGCTCATTGAAAAAAGAAGAAATGGAGGCCATTGTTTCCTTTTTACTTCAAAATAAAAAACAGAATAGTATAGAATAGTATTTGAGGTTTGTTTATAAACAAGCGCTCAAATGTTCATAGTTGACGATGCCATTTGATGCGAGCACCCCTGCCGCTTCTGATGCATTTGTACTAAATTGCCACCTCCCGTAAAGCATAAAACGCCGTTTTGATACGCAGGGATCGAAATTCCATTTTCCCAGCGCGTGGTTAATTTAGCCAAAGACCGAAAAGAAAAAGCAACTTCTCAAAATAAATGGAGTCTTTAAGCACACGACGTTATACTTTTAAATCTTTAAACTTTAAGCTGCAAATGCAGTCTTAAGGGAGCCTATTCAACTAGAGAAAAGCAGTTTTTGAAGCTAAATGCATATATTGATCAAAACCATAGTAAAGTCCATTAAACATGATAAAATACGCCTCCTTATTCTTACTTGTCTTTGCATTATCATTCCAAGCAAAAGGGCAGAGCAAAGAAGTCGCACATATAGATATGAACGCTTTGCTGGATCTCATGCCCGAAAAGCAGCAGGCCCAAGCTGAAATCAGCCGTACAGACCAAGCTTACCGTGAAGATTTTCAGGCATCCTACCGGGAATATCAGGCAAAATTTCAAAAGTTTGATGAAGAAAAATCCACCCTCACGCCAGAAGAGAGCGCGAAGCGCGAAAGTGATCTACAGCTTATTGAGCGTAATCTAGCGCAGACCCAGCAAAATATAGAAAAACAGCTTAAAGAAACGGAGGATATGCTTTATAAACCTATCAGGGAAAAGGCCGAAAAAATTGTGAATCAAGTTGCAGAAGCTCAGGGTTTTTTCTACGTTTTTGATTCTTCTGCAGACAATGGCATGATCATGGCCAAAGGCAAAAATCTGTTGCCAGATGTCAAGAAAAGCATGGGGCTTTAAATGCTTAAAAACAGGCAAAAAAGCATAAAAAACGACCGATTTCATAATGAAATCGGTCGTTTTTTATTATAATTTAATGAAATTCTCTGCTTTCGGCCCTAACCTTAAACAGCGTGTTCAAAAAAAATTATAACTTACTTATTAAGGTGCAGGATTGGGAATCGCCGCATGCACCGCGTTGATTTCCTCTAAATTCTCTTTGGAAAGTTCAATGTCTATACTGGCAATGTTTTCCTTAAGCTGCTCCATTTTTGTAGCACCTATAATAGTGGCTGTCACAAACGGTCTGCTGTTAACAAAGGCAAGCGCCATTTGTGCTAATGAAAGTCCGTGGTTTTCAGCGATTTCTTTGTATTTGCGCGTTGCTGCAATACTGTTTTTATTACTGTAACGGTCATATTGTGGAAAAAGCGAAAGACGCGTATTTCCTTGAATGCCGTCCAGATGTTTCCCGCTTAATGTGCCAAAACCCATGGGCGAATAAGCCAGCATACCCACTTTCTCACGTAACATGATTTCGGTTAAGCCTATTTCATCTTTTCGGTTAAGCAGATTATATGGATTTTGCATCGTAATCATTTTTGGCAATCCTTGGCTTCGGGATTCTTCCAGATAACGGGAAAGGCCGTAAGGTGTTTCATTGCTCACACCGATATGGCGGATCAAGCCTTCTCGCACAAAATCATTAAGACTTTCCAAAACCTCCCTAAAATTATCGCTCCACGCTTCATCGGCATTATGACTGTAATCCAGTTTGCCAAAATAATTGGTATTTCGCTCTGGCCAGTGCAGTTGATATAGATCTATATAATCTGTTTGCAGGCGTTTAAGGCTTTTGTGGATGGCATCCTTTATTTCCGCTTTGGCATAACCTCCGGTACGGATGTGCTTGGTCATTTCGGCTGGGCCGGCAATTTTTGAGGCGATGATCAGATCATCGCGTTTACCACGTTTTTTAAGCCAAGAACCTATGATTTTTTCAGTACTGCCGTAGGTTTCCACGCGCGCGGGTGTACTGTACAATTCTGCCGTATCAATAAAATTGATGTTTTGATCTATGGCATAATCCAGCTGGGCGTGGCCTTCGGCTTCGGTATTTTGCTCGCCCCAGGTCATGGTGCCCAGACAGATTTTACTTACTTTGATATCGGTATTTGGAAGGGTGGTATATTTCATTTTCAGTTTAAAATTGCGGGTTTAAGATTCAAGATTTAAGGTTCAAGGTTTGCAATTAATCCAATTCTACTAAAACTGGGCAATGGTCGCTATGTTTAGCTTCGCTCAAAATAAGCGCGCGTTTGATATTTTCTTGGAGTGGCGCGCTCACCATATTGTAATCTATTCTCCAACCTTTATTGTTCGGGCGTGCATTGGCGCGATAACTCCACCAGGAATATTGCTCGGATTCCGTATTAAGGTGCCGAAAAGAATCTATAAAACCACTGTTTATAAAACTGTCTATCCAGGCACGTTCCACAGGTAAAAATCCGCTGGTATTTTTAAGCCGAACAGGATCGTGAATATCTATCGCCTCATGGCAGATGTTGTAATCACCAGCGATAACGAGTTTCGGCCGTTCCACTTTCAGGGTATCGATATACTGCTGAAAAAGGTTCATATATTCCAGTTTATGGTCTAATCTCGCCATATTTGTCCCTGAAGGCAAATACAGGCTCATGACCGATAAATCGCCGAAATCTGCCCTAATATTGCGGCCTTCGGCATCCATAGAAGGGATTCCCGTACCGTATTCAATATGATCAGGTTCCTGTTTACTTAAAATGGCCACGCCACTATAGCCTTTTTTTTGCGCACTGAACCAGTACGCATGATAGCCAGCCTCCTCAAAAACCTCGAGTTCCAATTGCTCTTTATGCGCCTTTATTTCCTGTAGGCAGAGCACATCAGGATTGGCGTGTTTGAGCCAGCCCATAAGGTCTTTCCGCAGGGCGGCGCGTATTCCATTAACGTTGTAAGAGATGATTTTCATAGAGCGCGAAGATAATGAAAGTAATGCTATCTGGAGGAAGTTTGCGTCCTACTAGGTTCCCCTCCTTTTTAAGTAGGGGTGGCACCGCTTCAGCGGTGACGGGGTGGTTAAACACGGATGTTGTGGTTTGTTCAATATTCGTTTTTCAAACCTACAAGGAGGCCTGCGGCAACATACTTCGACAAGCTCAGCACACCGCCTTGCAGGATAAATACGTGTTCAACAATTCAATAAAAGATAAGGAGCTTTTTAAAAAATCACATTTCCACGCTACTTTGCTTATTTTTGGCCAGGTCATACTAATGCACCTTTCTTCCAGTTAACTTAATAATGCGCCACGCCATACTGCTTTTATTGGTTATATTCCCCACGCTGCTTTTAGCGCAGGATATTAATGACCCCACTGCGCGACAAAAACGGCTTGCAGTCAGTGATTCGGTGGTTTTGGATAGCGTGAGCATTAATCCTTATTTTTTTGAAGTGCGCCTGAAAAATGGCCAAAAACTTGACAGTTCTACATATAAAATGGATTTTGGCCGTGCTGTTTTTCGCTTTAGCGAAAGCAATACTATTGAGACAGATACACTCATTTTTAAGTACACTGTTTATCCCGAATTCCTCACCAAACGTTATTTTTTGTTCGACCGCAATCGGGTCGTCAGTAGTTCGGGCGCTCTTGATAAGGTGCAGGCGCTTCAGGAAGAACGTAACACGCCTGAGTTTACCCCATTTGACGGGCTTAATGTTTCCGGGAGCATCGTGCGTGGCGTGACCGTGGGCAATAACCAGAACAGCACGCTCAACTCTGAACTTGACCTGCAGATCAGCGGTCAACTGAGTGAGAAAGTCGGTTTGCGGGCTTCCATTCAGGATGCCAATATTCCCCAGCAGGAGGGCGGTTATTCACAGCGATTGGATGAATTTGACCAGATTTTCATCGAGTTGTACAGCGATAATTGGAACATTCGTGCGGGCGACATTAATTTAGAGGAAAACAGCTCTTATTTTGGCCGTTTTTCAAAGAAAGTACAAGGTCTTTCTTTGAACGGAACACTTGACAACGAAGAAAACAAGACCTCGCTCTTTGCCACCGGCGCATTGGTGCGCGGTGTTTTTACCCAGAGTCGGTTCACTGGGCAGGAAGGCAATCAAGGTCCATATAAATTGACGGGTCCCAACGGTGAATTATATGTACTCATCGTGAGCGGGAGCGAGCGCGTGTATGTAAATGGGGTGCTCCTGCATCGTGGTGAGACCGAGGATTATGTGATAGATTATAACGCGGGTGAACTCAGTTTTAACCCTACATTTCCCATTACGAGCGAGATGCGGATTTCGGTGGAATATCAATACAGCGAGCAGAATTTTACGCGCGTGATCGCCTACGGCGGAAGCGGTTTTGAAACCAAAGACGAGAAGTTCGCGTTGCGGGCGCATGTATATTCTGAAAGTGATGCCAAAAACCAACCGCTATTGCAAAATCTTAATGAAGGGCAGGTGGATATATTACAGCAAGCCGGAGATGACCGCAGCCAAATGATCGCTCCAAGCGCCACGCCCGATACGTATGACGAAAACAAAATATTATACCGAAAAGAGCTGCGCAATGGGCAGAAAATCTTCGTGTTTTCCACAGATCCTGAAGACGAACTTTTTAATGTGCGCTTTACGCAGGTAGGATCTGGGCAGGGCAATTATGTGCTGGGCGACGGAAATGCAATTTCCAATATTTATGAATATGTAACTCCTGTAAATGGGATTCCGCAGGGAAATTTTGCGCCCGTTGTACAGCTTTTTGCGCCCACTAAACTGCAAATGGCAGTGGTTCAAGGTAAATATGCGCCTTCGGCGAAAACAAAAATCGCTTTTGAAGGAGCAGGAAGTAAAAATGACCTCAATCTATTTTCTGACCTTGACGATACTAATAATGACGGTTTTGCCGGTAAAATCACCGCAAATCAGCAGATTTTTGGCACTCCTGAAAAAAACCAATTGGAAGCTTACGCCAATCTGGATTATATTCAAGAGGATTTCAGGAATGTGGAACGCACCTATAATATAGAATTTTCAAGGGATTGGAACCTGCCGCTTTTGCCTCAAGGCGATCAGACCTTTCTCACGACTGGACTCAATTATGTGGAAAACGACCGTACCATTCTCAATTACCGTTTTGAAAACCTCACTTATTCAAGTAATTATTCGGGGAATAGGCACAGTATTTTGGGGGCTTTTACGGGTTCAAAGCTACGCGCCAGTTTAAACACGAGTTATTTAAATACCCGGACAGATACTGCAACCACACGGTTTTTTCGGTTGAATTCACGTGCGGTTTATGACTTGGGCAAATCCTGGGTGGGCGCGGCGGTCAACGCCGAAGACAACGTACAGGAAGATTTTAATGGCGTAGATCCATTGAGTCAGCGTTTTCAGGCGTATGAGGTTTTTACCGGCTTGGGGGACAGCACTAAGGTTTTTACCGAAATTGGTTACCGTTACCGCATAAACGACAGTGTGCGCGATAACAATTTGCAGCGCGTAAACAGCAGCAATACGTATTATCTGAAATCCCAATTTGTCAAAAATGAAAATACGCGCTTGGCACTTTTTGTGAATTACAGAAACCTGAAATATACCGAAAACCAACGTGAAAATGAGCAATCGTTGAACAGTAGGTTGATTTACGATCAGAGTCTTTTTAACCAAATGCTGCGCTGGAACACCGTTTTTGAAACCAGTAGCGGGACGCTTCCCCAGCAGGAATTTACCTATGTAAATGTGGATGAAGGCCAGGGCACCCACACGTGGAACGATTATAATAACGACGGTGTGCAACAGTTGCAAGAGTTTGAACTGGCACAGTTTCGCGATCAGGCGGATTATATACGGGTGCTGTTGCCCAACCGTATTTTTGTAAAAACACATCAGAATAAATTGAGTCAGTTGCTTACCTTGAATCCACAGCAATGGTCTGGGCAGGCAGGTTTTAAAAAATTTCTTTCCCATTTTTATAACCAGACCAGCTATTTGATAGACCGCAAGATTTTGCGCGAAGGTGACGCTTTTAACCTCAATCCTTTTAACAGCAGCGACGATGAACTCAGTCTGAACCTGAGCCTCAGGAACACGCTTTTCTTTAACCGTGGCATCCAGAAATTCACCACTAGTTATACCTATTTAAGCACAAAAAGCACCAATTTACTTTCCATAGGCCTTCAGGAAAACGATCTGCGCAGCCATCAGTTTAATTTTTTGCATAAAGTGAAAGAAAGTTATCTGCTAAATTTGAAAGCGGAATTAGGAACCAACTCCAGTGCTTCAGAAAATTTTGAACAGCGCAATTTTAAGTTGGAGACACTAGATTTACAGCCGCGGTTGTCGTATTTATTTAACGAGCAGTCGCGTATTGAGGCTTTTTATGGTTTTGGCCAGAAAGATAACCAGTTGGGCGAAATGGAAAAGCTCACACAGCAAGATCTGGGCGTTGCTTTTAGCTATGCAAATGCTGCGAAACTTTCCCTGAACGGCGAACTCAAATATATCAATAACGATTTTAGCGGAAGTGCCTTTTCTCCCGTGGCCTACCAGATGCTCGAAGGTTTACAGCCGGGAACCAACTTTACCTGGAACCTCATCGCCCAGCGCCGACTTACCCAGTTTCTGGATCTCAACATTTCCTATTTTGGCAGGAAAAGCGAAAGCACGAGGACGATACATACGGGGACGGTACAGTTGAGGGCGTTTTTTTAAGGGGAGAAGACGGGTTGTTTTAGAAAGCCAATTGCTTTTGCTTATAAAGTATGATTTGATATAAGCTTATTTAGGTTTGCGTTTGCAATCTGTCTTTTGCCGGCCAAACTAATGCTATTCTCTAAAGTCGAACAAAAGTTATAAGGATTCTGGTGATTTTCACTGGACTTTAGAATCCTACCTGATCTTCCTTATTTTTGATTCTTCTTTGCAAAATCCGTCCAGAAAACGCTCAACTCCATTTTTCAACCTCTGACTTTAAATCCTCTATGCTTATTACACGGTCATTTTAAGAATCTTCAAGTGATTGATCAATATCGGCATTGAATTGCTCAATGGAAATAGGTTGAATATTATTTTCGTCGAGCTCAATTGTTCGTTTTTTGAGCAATTTCTCAAGACTGTCTATTATATCTTCATTTTGTATGCTACGAACTTTTGAATAAAAGTTAGTTTCTCTGCAAATCCAGAATAAATAGCTTTGAATACTCTTCTTGCTGTTTTTTTCTTCCTAACAATTATGTATAATTATAAATGTTAGCCACGTTTTTTCTTATTCGGTAATTTTGCGGTTGATAGAACTTTATTCGCCTTTTCTAACTTCTTGGGAAATAGTATTATGTCACGTAATTTATCTAAATTATTATCTATCACCACAAGAGGTTTGTTTCGATTTGATATGTTGACTACTGTTTTCATATTTATTTTATTAAAATTTTCTTTGAGCTAAAAATCCATCGTATTCAGTACCAATCTCAAACGCAACAAAATCGTCTCCAATTTGTCCATAAAGATAAAAATCTTTTTTGACTTCATTGTAAAATCGGCTTATTCCCATTCTGTACAATCTTGTTCGAGACTTAGTACTTCCTGTTGCATAAACGAAAAAATCAGGATATTTATTGAAAAAGGTATATACTGCGTCGACTACTGTTACCAAAATTTTTTGCGTATCCCCATTATCTGAAATCGCTAGATCATCAAAATTTTGCGTTCTGGAATTAAAATCTCCAAAAGCTAAATTATAAACATCCGGATTTGTTGTTTCTTGAAACTCAATCAATTTTCTAATAGCGCCTTTAGAACCTTCACTTATAAATTCGAAACGTGTAAATTTACTTTCAGACTTTAAATGATATTTTTCGTTATTCATTTATTACTATTAAACGCCTTAAGATATAAAATTATAATTTTTACTATCAGACATTTTCTCTAAAGTTCTTTAATCTGACTAAGTTCCCTCTCCTTACTTTCCTTTTCCTCTTCAAGATCATAATCATTCTGAATCCCAAGCCAGAACTTTGCGGAGTTTCCAAAGTATTTACTCAACCGCAGCGCTGTGTCAGCGGTAATTCTACGATTGTCTTTTAAGATTTCAGAAATTCTCGTTTGTGGAATTTTTAAGTCCTTTGAAAGCCGGTATGCCGCTATTTCAAGTGGCTCAAGAAATTCATGTAACAGGATTTTACCAGGATTTACGTTTGCTAATTTTTCCATATTTTGAATTTATGGTGAATTTTGATTAAAATTAATCCAAAAAATAGACAAAAACACCCGATTTTTCACCTATTTTACCCGGTTTTCAGCCATTTCCAACCGTTTTTGTAAACTCTTACTTCACAAAAATCTTCTTCACAATACCTTTATCCTCCGTGCCTATACGTATAATATAAATACCAGTGGCAGCGTAAGACATATCCAGATCGTACACGAAATTTCCATTATCTTGCTTTATACTGTTTTGTACCAGTTTTTGACCAGTAATTGTAAAGACGTTCAAGATCATATCTTTTTCAAAATTGGTGTCACGTAGTAGGATGCCAAACTGCTTATAATCTTCGGTTAGGATCAAAAGTTCGCCTTCTTCCAGAGGAATGCCGCGCACAATAGATGAATCAAACAAGGTGAGCGTAAAATCATTGGTACGGCCAAAATCGAGAAAGCCGCAGGCATCGTTGAGATCTCCACGCTCGTTTATATCCTTTCCGCGAACGCGCATGCGGTAGGAACCGGTTGCAACGTCATTGGGAAGGTTAAGAGTAAAGGCTTCGTCGGAATTAGACGTGCTTACAGATCCCGAAGCCACGCGCTCACCAGCTTCAAAATCTCCATTTTTATCAAAATCAACAAAAATGACGTAAGCTGAATTTTCATAGCCCATTTGTAAAGTGCCACTGGGCGAGGTTCCATCGACAAGATCTACTTCAAAATTAACTTCGGTATTATCGGCATAACCATCGGCGGTGCATTCGGTCTCCGGGCTGATTCCAGCAAAATCAATACGTGTAACCCCGTCGTTATAATCCTCACAGTTACCACTCGGACTGCAATAAAAATTACTTACCGTTTTATATATGGAATCGTTTTCGGCAATCGCATCGCCAGCAAGTGATGTGGTGGCAAAAAATTTATAATCACCAAGGGCGGAAAGGTCTGCGGTCTGCTCAAAGGTGTAGTTGAACGTGGTATCGGGATTTAGCGTTCCGGTCGCAATTTCGCTCACAGCAGCGCCATTATTAAGCGTAAAGCGCACTGGAATCTCACTTTGTGGAAGTCCGCCATAGTTGGTAATGGCGACAGTTACAGGTTCGTTGGTCGTCTGGCCGCCTTTGGTAATGGGAGCGATAATCGCTGAAACGCCCACATCACGCCCAGGAATATGCAAAACAGAGACGATTTCGGCATCATTTTCCGAATTTTGATCTCCATTTAGTTCGGTTTTTGCTGTGATTTGGTAGGTTTCGCCTAGGGCGGAAAGATCTGCCGTTTGGGAAAACGTAAACTCGGCCGTTTCATTAAAGGCTAGCGTTCCGGCAAAGGTTTCTGTAAATACTTCACCATCGCCAATCTGGTAAGAAACGTCAAAATTACCCTGCGGAACTCGGCCAGCGTTGCGTATCTGTATGGTAATTTCTTCGGTTGAGGTAAGCGTTCCCTCCTTCGGACTCAAAATTTCAGCAACCTGTACATCATTGTCAAAATCTGGTTGGAGCTTAAAAACGCCCACAACGTCGCGCAATTGTGGCTCAAAATATTCTGAAACAAACCACATAGTCTCCTGATCGGCGGGATCAAGGGTCATATGTGTGTAATCTGCGTAGCGCGAAAAAGGATCGTTTGCAGTACTCTGTGCGATTAGCGTTTGCGGTACAGACATCGTTCCGAGCGCGTCGTTACTATAGCGCCCAGTGTAGTTTATGGCGATCATATTTTCGGTGCTTACGGTGGTAAAACCCATACCAATACTTCCGTCTTGATCTTGAACCATACTGGCGGCAAAGGTGTTCTGACCATCTGGCGATACATACGTTCCTTCCTGAAAAATGCTCCAGGGCTGGCCTGCCGCGCTTTGGCGAAGTTCGTACCAGCGTATGCCGGCTTGTTCGTCATCATCGCCGGCCACATCGACCACAAAATTAAATACGGCAGAATTGTAGCCTGGAAAGGCCCTAAATTGTGCCTGGTTCATAATGGTGGCCTGCAGCGCATCAATATCTGGGCCGGACGGCTGACTTAAATTTTCAAAACTTCCACCGTCAAACACACTTTTAAATGGTGCCGTAGGAATGATTTCTGGTTCGGCCACGCTTGAATTTTCTGGAGTTTGCCAGTCTACATTTACCGTCCACACGTTTAAGTGATCTTCATCAATACCGGCCCAGGCATCATCTTGCATGAAAACCAATGAGGCGCCACCGCTTTCCGGCAGTTCGTCGTAGCCCACATTAAAAAACTGCGGACTGTAAAAGCTATTGCGCTGCAGGCCTGGAAGAGCAAAAGAGAGAAAACCAGGTGTGCCGCCCACCAGCATACTGTCGCGCTGCATTACAAAAACATTGGCTCCCGTGGCATTGGGATCGCGGTTGGGATCGGTCTCTATATTTGAGGTGATATAATAGCCGTCGCGCCAGATGGAATATTTAGGATAATCGGGAAAAGCACCGGTTTCAAAACCGGCCGTGTATATGTACCAATCGCTATTAACGGGATCTGGCCCTGCCGAAATAGCAATATTTAGACCATCATCAAAACCTTCATTATCGTCTTTATCTTCAAACTCGGTAATGATATAACGGTCTGCGGCAGCATCATAGAGCACAATAGGATCACCGGCGGTATTATCTGGAAATAGCGTAGCAAGCGATGCTTCCTCAATGAGCGGATTGCCGCTTTTATCAAAAATACGGAAAGCGGTGTTCCACGCGGCCACGTAGTGATTGGGCCCTACGGCTCCCGTGGGATCTGATGGTACGGGATCTGCATTAGTTGAAATGTGCGCGTCAAAAACGCGTATGGGTTCTGGTTGATAGGAACGGTCTTTGGCTTTTTTGGATGGATTGACCAGCGGATCACCATTTTTAGGAAAACCCTTTCCCGGAACGGTAGTGTTTGTACCCCTGCGTTTAGGATTTACCTCTTTCTTTTCGCCACGCGTATTGCTTTTTATAAAAGTTCCTTTTTGCAGTTGTTTTGCCAAGCTGGGCACTTTACCCACAAGCCGGAGTTTACTGATTCTGGAAGGGGCGTTTTTTTCTTGACCATATGAAAATTGGCTAAAAAGGGTGAAAAACAGCAAAAAAACAAGGAAAATTGAGGATTTATACTTCATGAACTATACAATCGAAAAAAATAATGGATTTTCTTAATGCGCTTGCTTAAAAGTACGCAAGTGCGCCAATTATAGTTTAAAAAGCGTAGAATATTCGCTGATTGGCGTTAAAAAATATTTTCCTCTCTAAAAAATAAATTTATTGCCAAAACTTTAATCATTAGAATTCCTCAATGCTCGGCTTGGGAGGTATAAAAGAAAAGTTTGATAACGGATGGTTTTCATCCATAAATCAATTCTTTATTTTTCTCAATGGAATTAATAAGTATCGGATTTTTTAAGGTCTGTTCTTCGACTAAATCAATCTCTCGTCCCAATAGATTTTAGTGTAACGTCACCTGAATTTATTTCAGGGTCGCACAAGAGGTTAAAGCGTTGTAATGCTCCATCCTTCGTTACATTATCTGGCGGCAAATGCGATGCTGAAACGAGTTCAGCATGACCGAGACGTTTTAGTAATAATTCCTGAAACAATCAAATGTTATTACTTCACTTAAAATCACCCCATCCAGTGCTTAAAATCGACTTTTTCATGTAAAAATTGATTCAGTTTCTCAATCGGGATTCGCACCTGTTCCATACTGTCGCGGTCGCGCACGGTAACCGAATTATCGTCTTTTGTATCATGATCTACGGTGATGCAAAAAGGCGTTCCGGCGGCATCTTGCCTACGGTAACGACGTCCTACTGCGTCTTTCTCATCATAATCCACATTAAAATCCCATTTAAGATCATCTACGATTTTCTGTGCAATTTCTGGGAGGCCGTCTTTTTTCACTAAAGGAAAAACGGCGGCTTTTACAGGTGCGATCACCGACGGAATTTTAAGTACGGTACGTGTGCTGCCATTTTCCAGTTGCTCTTCTTCCAGCGCTTTTGAGAACACGGCAAGGAACATGCGGTCAAGTCCTATGGAGGTTTCTATTACATACGGCACATAATTTTCATTGAGTTCGGGATCAAAAAACTGCAATTTTTTACCAGAATGCGCCTCATGCGCTTTTAGGTCAAAATCGGTTCGGCTGTGAATACCTTCGAGCTCTTTAAAACCAAAGGGGAAATTAAATTCAATATCGGTTGCGGCGTTTGCATAATGCGCCATTTTCTCGTGATCATGAAAACGATAATTTTCTTTGCCTAATCCCAAAGAAAGATGCCATTTCATGCGCTCTTCTTTCCAGTGCTCGTACCATTTGAGCTCTTCACCGGGACGCACAAAAAATTGCATTTCCATTTGTTCAAATTCCCGCATGCGGAATATAAACTGCCGCGCTACGATCTCATTTCTAAAGGCTTTCCCTGTTTGCGCGATACCAAAGGGAATTTTCATCCTTCCGCTTTTTTGCACGTTGAGAAAGTTGACGAAGATGCCCTGAGCGGTTTCCGGTCTTAAATAAAGATCGGTTGCATTTTCCGCGGAAGCGCCCAGTTTTGTGCCAAACATAAGATTGAACTGGCGCACATCTGTCCAGTTTCTGGAGCCGGTATCGGGATCGGCGATTTCAAGCTCTTCAATAAGCGCTTTTACATCGGTCAGATCTTCGGTTTCCAGAGAACGGGCCATCCGTTTTATCACGCGATCCTGCTCTTCACGGTAGCGAAGCACCCGCGCATTTGTGGCTCCAAATTCGTTTTCATCAAAGGCGTCACCAAAACGTTTTTTGGCCTTTTCAATCTCTTTTTGGGCCTTTTGGTTCAGTTTTTCGGCATAATCTTCAATAAGGACATCGGCGCGGTAGCGTTTTTTAGAATCCTTATTGTCAATAAGCGGGTCGTTAAAAGCATCTACGTGCCCAGAAGCTTTCCACGTAGTGGGATGCATAAAGATAGAAGCGTCAAGTCCCACGATGTTTTCATGCAGGTGCACCATACTCTTCCACCAATACTCACGGATATTTTTCTTGAGTTCGGCACCGTTTTGACCATAATCGTATACGGCGCTCAGCCCGTCATAGATCTCACTACTGCCAAAGATATAGCCATATTCTTTTGCGTGTGAGATTACTCTTTTAAACTGATCGTCTGGTTGTGCCATAATTCGGTTGTAGTTTTTTATTGCTTTTCGAAAGGCAAAAATAGCGAAAACAGCGTGAAGGCATCTATGTTAAGCTGAACTTTTAATCCAGTTGCAATAAGGTGGAGGCCATAAGGCGATCTTCCTGAAAAATATTGATGCGATAAATGCCTTCCTCAAATCGGGACTCATAGGGAGCAACCAGCACGCAATGGGGAGCGTTTGCTGCTGGATCTACTGTACTTATCTGCTCAATAACACTGAAGGTTAGCACTTTCTCACCAAAGGTAATGGTTGTTCTGTCGCCTATTACATTGTTCTGTGGGTCGATAACCTGTACATAAAGCCGTATATTCTCCTCGTTTTGAGGACCGTGCAACTGGTAACAGACTTCAATGTCGTCTATACGCTTTGCGAGCTCGTTGACCAGATGTTTACCGCTGCGCCTTACAATAATACCGCTGGCATTGAGGCTATCTACGCTAACAGCAATCGTGGCATTGAGCTCATCCTTTAGCGCCTTATTTTGTAAACGCAGGGAGTCACGTTCTATCAGCGAACTGTCAAAGGCTTTTTTTACCGCGCTCCTTTCGTTCTGAAGGTTTTGCGTGAGAACGGAAAGGCTGTCGTTTTTTTGCAAAAGTAGATCGCGCTGATCCCGCAGCTGCGTGATTTCAATACGGTAATTACGTAAAACATCGCGCGTATTTTTTGAAGTGGCTAGGCTGTCAAGCAGTTTTGTGATCCGTGTCTGTGCGCTGGCCAGTTGTTGTCGTACCGCCCCTGTGGCAGCTTGCTGTATATCATATTTGCTCAGCATATCGCGCAGTTCAAGTTCTATCATTTCCTTCTCGCGTATGAGTTCCAGCTCGTTGTCCTGTACCGTATTGTAGAACTTGATCGTATAAATACCCAGACCCAGAAGTAGCAGTACGAGTATGGCCGTTAAAAGTTTAAGTGCTTTGTTATTGCCTATTGTGTTCAAAGGTTTCTTTTAATTATCTTGTAAAAATCTAATTATTTTATGGTAAAACTGCTACAACCCCTTTTTAATCTTTTCTTTCCGGCAAGCTGCCTTGCTTGCGATGAGGTTTTGCAACCGGGCGAAAAGCTGGTATGCACACAGTGCCGGCATGATCTTCCTGTTGCGGGATTGCATCATACAACGCAAAAACCCATTCACGAATTGCTTTATGGCCGTGTGGAAATAGAATATGCAAGTGCTCTTTTTTATTTTGCCAAAAAAAGCAAGGTACAGCAGCTTATCCACAATTTAAAATATAGAAATCACGAAGAGTTAAGTAGTTTTTTAGGTAAATGGCTAGGTTTTGAGCTGGCGTCATTAGAATCGTATCAGGAGATAGATTGTGTGGTTCCCGTGCCGCTGCACAAATCCCGCTTACGGGAGCGGGGTTACAATCAAGTCACCGGTTTTGGCCGGGAGATTGCAGATCAATTTGATGTTCCCTTGGTGACAGATATTCTTTTTAGGAACAAAAAAACCAAGACACAAGTATTTATGTCGCGCTCCTCACGAAGTAAGGAAGTACTACATTCTTTTGAGGTCAAGGAGTTAGAAAGGCTGCGCGGAATGCATATCCTGCTGGTAGATGATCTCATCACCACGGGCGGCACTATGGAAGGATGTGCGTTGGCGCTTCAGAAAATCCCGGGTATAAAAATCAGTATCGCGGCCATGGCAATAGCGCATTAATTTATGGCGTTATAAAGTTGATCGCGCGTGAAAGGATCTGTTCAAAAACAACCATACATTTTAACTTGTTCTTTTGCATACTAACTTCGTTAAAAATCCTCGCTTTACTATGGCTATAGCTGCGTTTTTTGCCTTTGTTACTGCAAAAAATAACATCGCCAATTCTATACACTTTATTTATGAACATATTTCAAGCTTTCGCCGTAAGGCGAAAAGTATTCAGTTTAACCAAAATAGTTGTTACTTTGTGCCGTTATGCTTAAAAAAATCTCCTATTTCCTGGCTAGCCTGTTTTTACTACTTCTCGTGGTAAAATGTGCTAAACGCGGTTCGCCAGAGGGCGGTCCCAAAGACATGGATCCACCAGTGTTTGTAAGTGCCAATCCGCCCAATTATACCATAAATTTTGATGCTAAGGAGATTACGATCAATTTTGACGAACTCATTAAGCTCAAAGAACTTCAGAAAAACCTTATTATTTCTCCCCCTATGGATCCTCCTGCGCTCATCACCCCATTAGGTGGAGCGTCACGGTCTATCAGGATTAGTATAGAAGATACGCTAGAGCCCAATACCACTTATGTCTTCAACTTTGGCAACAGTGTGGTAGATAATAATGAAAGCAATCCTTTTAGGTTTTTCAAATATGTGATGTCTACCGGTACTTATATTGACAGCCTTACGGTAAAGGGTGAAATACGCGACGCGCTGCAACAGAAGCCCGATGAGTTTGTAACCGTCATGCTTTACGAGGCAGACAGTACATACAAAGATTCTATTATATATAAGACGGTGCCGCGTTATGTGACCAATACGCTTGATAGTTCTACCACTTTTGAACTGACTAATGTACGCGCCGGGAAGTATAGACTGGCGGCATTAAAGGACGATGCGTCCAATTATACCTTTCAGCCAGATAAGGACAAAGTAGCTTTTTACGATCAGGTCATAGAGGTGCCGAAGGATACCAGTTATATCCTCACTCTTTTTATGGAAGATCCCCCTTTAAAGGCTGGGCGGCCAGTGCAGACCAAACTGCAGCGCATCGCTTTTCCATTTGCGGGAAATAAGGACAGTATCAAGATTAAACTAATGAACGATCGGCCAGCAGATTTTGAGTCGATCATCACGTACAAAAAGGATCAGGACTCGCTGCGGTACTGGTACCGCCCAGAGGTCAAGCAGGACAGTCTTATTTTTGAAGTAGGTGCGGGTGCCAGTAAATTGGATACGTTTTACCTGCGTAAAAGACCATTAAAACCAGATTCGCTTGCTTTTAACGCGCTCTCACGCGGAACTTTAAAATTGGGCGATCCCTTTGCTATAGAATCTACAATCCCTGTGGTTGCCATAGATAGCAGTAAAATTTTAATAACCAAGGCAGATTCGCTGAAAGTGGATTTTAAAACGGAGTTATTTCCCGAAAAATCGTCTTTTCAGGTAGATTTTGAAACCGAAGAATCATCCAATTACCAAATCACGTTCTTGCCCGAAGCACTTACCGATTTTTTTGGAACGACCAATGACACTTTGTACTACGAAGCTCAAACCAAGGATATCGCAGATTATGGCGAACTTAAACTTACCCTACAGGAAGCTGAAAACTACCCCTATATTGTGCAAGTTGTGACTGAAAAAGGCGATGTTGTGGAAGAGCAATATGCAGAAGAAGGCAAAACGGTATTTAATTTTGGCCTGGTAGAACCTGGATCTTATTACGCCCGTTTGATCTTGGATGCAAATGCAAACGGAAAATATGACACGGGCAATTACCTAAAGCAAAGGCAGCCCGAGTCGATCATTTATTACCCTAAACTGCTCGATTTGCGTTCTGGCTGGTCACTGAATGAAACTTTTATACTCAGCCAGGCAGTCAGCACTATTCCGGCTAAGGAAGAAGTCAATCCTGAAGATCAAACCGATCCCTATCGGCCAGAAAATTGAGTTTTTGACGGGTTTCTTCTAAGTGATTTTTGGTGAGACTTGCAGTAAGCGTAGTTTCCCTTTTTTCGGCGAAAGCCAAGGTTGCTCCCAAGCTATCATAAATACCGCTATGGCCGTCATATTTATGACCATTATCATCTGTGCCCACGCGGTTTACGCCCACACAATAGCTCATGTTTTCAATAGCGCGGGCTTTTAAAAGCGTATCCCAGGCAAAAACACGTGTTTTTGGCCAGTTGGCCACATAAAGCAGTACGTCATAATCTTGAGTATTTCTTGAAAAAACCGGAAACCGTAGGTCGTAACATACTTGTAAGGCAATTTTCCAGCCTTTATAATCAACGATTTTTAGTTTATTACCGCGCTCGTAAACTTCATGTTCACCAGCGAGCGTAAAACGGTGCCTTTTATCATAATATTCTATTGTGCCCTGTGGGGTTACGAAGTAAAACCGGTTGTAGTAGCGTGCGTTTTCTTCCACCATTAGGCTTCCGGCAATGGCTGCGCCAGTTTGTTGAGCCTGTTTTTTCATCCATTCCAACGAAGTGCCATTATCGGCGATGTCCTGAGGTTTCATACTAAATCCCGTCGCAAACATTTCAGGTAGTACAATGAGGTCAAGATCTGCATCCAGACCAGCGATTATGGTGCTAAAATGGTCTGTGTTCTTTTTAGGATCGTGCCAGGCCAATTTTGACTGTAAACCGGCGATTTTAAGTGTTTTTTGCATGTTTTAAAGATAAAGAATCAGAATTAAAAAATTAGTGTCCGGTTAAGACCTAAAACCGCTTCGCTAAAAGACAAAAGAAAAAAATTAAATTGGAACTACCTGATAACTGAAAATTGTATTGATAAATTACTTTGAATGCTCTAAAAGGCAAGTACTAAAATATACAGACAACTTCAATCCCTCGCTGTCAATGGATCCTCGAGGATTTGTAAATGTCTTATCAACAACAACAATTAAAAAACAAATAAAAACCCCCTGCCTGGCAGGGGGTTTTAAAAAATCTAAAAATACTTTATATATTTTAGTCGTGTATTACGCGTACTTGCGCAGCCACTAATCCTTTTCTTCCTTCTTCTTCAATGAATTCTACTTGGTCCCCTTCTTCTAATACTTCACCGTTAAGACCGGTTGCATGTACGAAGATATCCTTACCTGTATCATCATTTGTTATGAATCCGTAACCTTTAGACTCATTGAAAAATTTAACTGTACCTCTCATTGTAAAAATGTAAAAAATTAATAATGCGGTAAAGTTAAAAGAATTAATAAGATAACTGTTGACTAAAACTAATTTTATTTAAAAGATTTAGAGCTTATCCCGTTTTTTTCTTTCTGAGAACTCCCTCATTTTGTTTATGTTGTCTTCGGTAAGCATGTAATCCTTAACTTTTCTGTTCTTCCATCGGTGGTATAAAAACAAGGGCATAAGTACAAGGATAGCGGCTAGAATTGTGATTCCAATAAAACGATCTCCCATCAGGGTTTCATCACTATAATACTTCAGGTAAAAACCCACGCACATGGTGATCACCAAGATAAAGAATATGAATATTATTAATTTTTTCATGGATTTGAGATTATTTCCTGGAGAAACTGACCATTTTACGGCGGTAAACGCTCAGTAATTTCGATTTTGAGATAAAACCGTAATACTTACCATCTTTGATCACCGGCAAATTCCACGCGGAGCTTTCCTGAAATTTTTGCATCACTATTTTGGCGGTGTCCTTTTCCATATAAATATATTCGGGGGCGGCGTGCATGAGCGTTTCCACTAAGGTTGTGTCATAAAGACTGGTATCAAACATGATATCGCGAATATCATCAAGGGTGATCACCCCTACAAGTTCGTTGTCTGTATTCACTACGGGAAAAAGATTACGAGCAGATTTTGCCACGGCATTACGTGCCATTTCCCCCAAGGTCATTTCTGGTTTTACGGAAACAAAATTGCGCTCTATCACATCGTTGAGGTTAAGTAGCGTGAGCACCGCCTGGTCTTTATCGTGCGTTATGAGTTCGCCGCGCAGTCCCAGTTCCATCCCATAAACCGAATGCGGGAGAAAGTATTTATTGATCCCGTAGGCAATTGCCGCTGTGATCATAAGCGGGATAAAAAGGCCATATCCACCAGTAATTTCGGCAATCAGGAATATCGCGGTGAGCGGTGCATGGAGTACACCGGCCAGCAGCCCGGTCATTCCCACAAGCGTAAAATTACTTTCTGAAACCTGATGGCCCAGCCCAATATTATTGAGGATTTTTGCAACACAATTCCCCATAACGCTTCCCATAAAAAGCGTGGGCGCAAAGATACCACCTATACCGCCGCCGGTAAAAGTAATGGCAGTGGCAAAGATCTTAAAGATCACCAGCCCTGCAAGTAATGCGATCACCACCCAGATATTGTCAAGGTATAGGCTGAAATAGGTTTCTCCCAGCGCTTCTATGTCATTGCCCGCGAGCAGGTTGTTGATCATGTCAAAACCTTCTCCATAAAGTGGCGGTATAAAAAAGATCAAAGTACCCAGTGCAAGGCCAGAAAAAAGAAGACGCATCCATGCAGAATCCCAACGGTTAAAATACTTGAGTATCGCAAAATAGGTATTGCTGAAATACACCGACACCAAACCCGCAACGATACCCAATATCAGATAATAGGGAAAATCAGCTATAACAAAGGCATCTTTTAAGGTAAACGGAAGTATAGTATCTGAACCAAAAAAGAAATAAGAGGTGAGGATGCCCGAAAGCGAAGCCAGCAATAATGGAATAAGCGATAACAGGGTAAGGTCAAGGCTAAAAACCTCGATGGCAAAAATAATGGCCGCAATGGGCGCCTTAAAGATACAGGACATAGCCCCTGCCGCCGCACAGCCCAAGAGGAGCATGCGGTTAGCCTGGTTCATATGGAAAATGCGAGACAGGTAAGAGCTGAATGCCGCCCCGGTTACCACCGTGGGGCTCTCCAGACCTACAGACCCACCAAAACCCACGGTAATGGGCGACGTGATCGCCGAGGCAAAGATCTGATAACGTTTTAAAATACCCTTCCGTCTGGAGATTGCCGCGAGTGTTGCGGGCACCCCATGGGTCACCGGCTGGCGTATGAAAAATTTTACGATACCCATAGAAAGTATGAGACCTATAACGGGAAAGACAAAGTAGAATCCATAATAATAATCACCCACAATCTTGCCCTCCAGCAGATCCTGGATGAGGAAGGTAAGATTTTTAATGAGCACTGCGCCCAGCCCGGCCGCTAGCCCAGTAATAATACTGAGAATATATATAAAAGTTGTGCCCGAGATATGCTTATACCTCCAGCTGTGAAAACGGTGGAGAAGTGGTTTTTTACCAGGCATGTGCTTTTTTGTTTTGGCGCTTCAAAATTAAGGGGTTCTAGTAGTTATATTAAATGTTTTGGCCAATATTTCAATAATTTTTTGAATCCGCGCAACGCGCTGGGTTTCTTGATAATTCTTGGAGCCTACAATAATGTAAAAAACCCGCTTTTTTGGCGGGTTTTCGGTGTAAAAAAGCTAATTTCTAGCAATGCTCATTAAAGGCATCTGCAAGATTTTCGGCAATCATTTCTGCGGGGCGGCCTTCTATGTGATGGCGCTCTAGCATGTGAACCAGTTCACCGTCTTTAAATAAAGCTATTGAAGGTGAAGATGGAGGAAAAGGAACCATAAAATCACGAGCAAGATCTGTCGCCTCACGATCTACACCAGCAAATACGGTATATAAATTATCTGGTGTCTTAGCGTTCTGAAGCGCCATACGTGCACCTGGGCGCGCATTTGCTGCCGCACAACCACAAACCGAATTCACCATCACTAGGGAGGTTCCTTCTTTTTTCATGGCCGCTTCTACGTCTGCTGTTGTATGTAATTCGGTGAAGCCTACCTTGGTAAGGTCTTCCCGCATGGGTTTTACTAAATCTGGTGGATACATAATATCATTATTTTTAATTAGTGCAAAGTTACAAAATTCTAGTCGGTATCGTCTTAGGTTGCTTACTTGCTTTTTACAACTTCTTCAATAAAATTTTAAAGAGGACTAAAATTTCTATATACTTGAAATTCAGATTCGGGAAGGTTATTCATCAATTTTTTTTGAAACAAGGTTGAAATTCGGTCAAAAACCCGAAAATGCCACTATAACAAGATTATTTCCAATTATCAGCGTACTTCAAGACAAAGACTTTATTTTTGCAAACTGTTTTCCGCAGGTAATTCTAATAGATTGGGAACAACCGCGAGAAACAGCGCTAAACTTTATAAAGACAGAGTATGATTAAATGGCTGGGTGCCATAGCGGGATTTGCATACAGAGGGATCATAGGGGCCATAGGTGGTTATCTTATAGGGTCGCTCATTGATAGTATGTTTTTTAGCAAAAAGACGAGCGGGAGCAGGAGTTCCATTTTTACGCAGCAGGGACAAACGGTTTCTCCCGGCGACTTTGAGCTTAATTTACTGTCGTTATGTTCTATAGTAATCAGGGCAGATGGCAGCGTTAGTCAGGACGAGCTTGATTATGTGCGGCGCTATTTTGTGCAGTCATATGGTAAGGAGCGGGCAAATGCTACTTTTCGCACCTTTAACGATGTGATAAAAAACAGGGAGGTAGACGCGCAGCGCATCTGCGAGTACCTTGTGCAGCGTACGCGTCGTGAAGTGCGGTTGCAGATCGTTCATTTTCTTTTTGGTATAGCCCAGGCCGATGGTAGGGTCTCTGAAAAAGAAGTAGACCAGATCGCACAGATTGCTGGCTACCTGCGCTTGAGCCGTGGTGAGTTTGAGAGCCTTAAGGCCATGTTCTTTAAAAGTGCAGAAAGTGCTTATACTATTCTTGAACTGGATAAAAGTGCCACGGATGCCGAGGTGAAAAAAGCATACCGCGATATGGCCAAAAAATACCATCCAGATAAACTGCAGCACATGGATGAGGCTTACCGCCAGGGGGCGGAAGAGAAATTCAAGAATGTGCAGGAAGCGTACGAGACCATCCAGAAAGAGCGAGGAATATAAGAGAATATTCGAGTGTTTTGTTGTTTTTTCGGAATCAATAACTGGTTAAAACAGCCAATTTTCACTCTTTTTGGTTGATTTTGTGAGCTGCAGACGATTTTTTAGAGATATTATAATTCCATATTTTTATGGAAGTAATGCGCTTTAATTCATTTTTCGCGGAAGCGGAAAAGAATCTTCTCTTTTTGATGTTCTGCTGTGGTAGATAAATGAACGGTCAATACATAACCGAAGTGATAATTACTTTATAGAGCAAGCTTCAAAGCCAAACGGCCGAAACAATTTTCATTCTACAATCACAACCTCAAAGACCAAAGCTTTTACTTCTCTTGATTTAAATTATTTTTGGTTATAATAAAATCGTTATTTTGCGTGTTTTATTTGGTGATCTATAAAAAATAGCTTTTTACCTCCAAATCAAACCTTTAATGCAAATAATGTCTACCCCAAATCAACCTACAACGTTTCAAAAACTGCTTTGGCTAGTATTTTTTCTGTGTTCTTCTATTGGTTTTTCACAAACTGTGAGCGTTAATAATTCGCAGAGTGCCCAGAACCTTGTTGATATGCTGCTTAACAATGCCTGCGCAAACGTCTCAAATGTTTCTTCGTCCTCTATACAGGCGACCGGTTCTTTCAGTAATAATGGCGGGGCTTTTCCCATAGCAGATGGGGTAGTCATACGTACCGGTAATGCTGCTTTTTCCTCAGGGCGTTACACGGGCACTAATTTAGATAGCGAGCTTAACAATGATACAGATCCTTATTTGCAGAATCTGCTAGATCGTTCTGGCCGTGCTGCAATCGTTCAAGAGACTGCTTTTCTCGAGTTTGATTTTGTGCCCATATCAAACGTTTTAAGCTTTGAATTTTTATTGGCTTCTAATGAATATGGGGCAGAACAGTGCAACTCCAGCGATGTGATGGCTTTTGTACTTACAGACCTACAAACGGGAACAGCTACAAATCTGGCCGTTATACCTGGAAGTACCACTCCTATCACCGTTCAGAATATAAAGGATAACACCTATAATCCCGTATGTCCTTCGGTAAATGCAGATTTATTTGCCAGTTATGAAGTGGATAATGCGCAATCTTCGGTAAATATGAGAGGGTACACTTCGGTGCTTACCGCTGCGAGTTCTACACTGGTGCCAGGTCGCGCTTACAAGATGCGCATTGTAATAGGCGATGCGAACGATTCAAGGTTTGATTCGGCTATTTTTCTTTCGGCCGGCAGTTTTAATACCGGGGTAAATCTAGGTCCAGATTTTAATCTTTGCGGCGGGGATGAGGCCGTTTTAGAGTCTGGTCTTACCGATCCTGGATATACCTATAAATGGTTGAAGGATGGCGTTATCGTTCCAGGTGAAGTTGCAACATCACTTACCATTGCAGGGCCTGGTACATACCGCGTGGAAGTTTCCCGTCAAAATAGCAACTGCCTAATTGATGATGAAATTGTGATAAGTGGCTTACAGGTTACGCAACCTAAAGACCTTTTTGTGTGCTATACCACTAGCGGTACCAGCACTTTTGACCTTACCCAAAATGGTGCAGATGCTTTGGGTATTATGGATCAGGGCTATGAGGTGCAGTACTACGCATCCCAACAGGATCTTGATAATGGAACCCCTATTCCATCTGGCCAACTTACGTCTTACGTGAGCGCAGGAAATCAAACTATTTTCATCAAACTTCGCAATATCGCAGGTGGAGGTTTTTGCGCCGCGCAATATTCGTTTGAACTTGGTGTGTCTAAGCAGATTAATGTTACTGCTCCTGCGCCCGTAGATATATGTATACTTCCCGGTAAAGATGGTCAAGTAGATCTGAGTACGATCGTACCCACGTTTCCAGCTGGGGAGAATCCCGCAGATTATGAGATAACCTATTATAGTGCGCGCCGTAATGCACAAGATGCTTCAGACCCTATAGATACAAGTGTTCCCTATATTATTCCTGGAGGAACAGTCACGCGCACGATCTACGTAAGGGCAGCCTTTGTAAATCAGCCGGACTGTTATTTAGTCACCAGTTTTGCCATACGCGTAGGCGACGCACCGCCGGTTGATGAGATGGGGGATGTTGTTGCCTGTGGCAGTTATACGTTGCCGGCTCTCACAAATGGACGCTATTATACACAGGACGGTGGGCAAGGCACCCAGCTTATGCCAGGAGATGAAGTGAATGCTGAATTTACCCAGACCATTTATATTTATAATGAGTCGGCCAATGGCTGCCCCAGTGAACCTTCCAGTTTTACGGTAACCCTTCCCGATAAATTTGTATTTAAGGTTAAGCGCGGTTGCGCGACAGAATTTAAGCTTCCGGTTTTACCCCAAGATGCCGGGGCTTTTTATTCCGCACCCGGTGGTGGCGGAACCAAATATGATCCTGAGCAGGTGCTGAGTACAGAAGGTGTAAGAACTATTTATTATTATGCTGAAGTTAATGGTGCGGTTTGTATAGATCAAGGATTTCAGATAACTATAGATGCTTTGCCTCCTGTAAGTAAACCTAATGATGAGATTGTTTGTAATTCTTATGAACTCCCCCCACTTGCAAATGGAACGTATAATAGCCAAGCCGATGGACAAGGAAGGACTTTAGCTGAAGGAACGGTAATCACTGAAACCCAAACCATTTATATCTATAATGAAAATATGCGGTGTAATAACGTTTCTGCACTAGAAATATTTATTGCTCCTACCTTAGCAGATTTTGACGCTGCGAACGATCAACTCCCTCATTGTGGATCCTTCAATCTTCCTACAATAGAAAAAGGAGCTTATTATACGCAGTCTCTTGGACAGGGCGATACTATACCTAGAAACGAACCTCTCTTAACCTCACAGACCGTATACTATTATGTGGAAACCACTTCGGGTACTAATTGTACCAATGATTTATCATTCGATGTTATCATAACACCTACGCCACCTGTTGATGAGCTTGCAGACATTTCTATTTGTGTGGATGATGCGCCTTATGTTTTGCCTGCTACTACAAATGGCACTTATTTTACAGGGTCTGATAGGAGCGGGATAGAACTTCCCGCCGGAAGTAAAATCAACCGATCACAGACCATTTACATCAATAATGTAGTGGACGGTTGTCCCAATGAAAGCGACTTTGAGGTTACCATACGGCCAAAACCGCCCATTGATAATTTTGTAAACATAAATGCCTGTGATTTCTATGAGCTCCCGGTATTGAGAAATGGAACCTATTATACCGAAGAAGGCGGTCCCAATGGTACAGGAGAGCTAGTTGAAGCAGGTACGGTGATTACTGAAAACCGGACGTTATGGATTTACAATGAGTATGAGGACCTTGCAGGCTGTATAAACGATAAATCTTTTGAGATAAACATTTTAGGTGTTGAAGTTGGTGAGTTTGATGACGTAGCTGCTTGTGATGCCTACGTGTTGCCGGCACTTGCTAATGGGAATTATTATACCGCCCAGCGCGGAAGGGGAACTCGATTAAATGCTGGCGATCTTATTGTAGAAACGCAGCTGCTCTATGTGTATTCTCGCAAAGGCACCCGTTTTATCTGCGAAGATGAGGCCAGTTTTACGGTAACTATATCTGAAACGCCGCTTATTGAGCCCACAAATGATGTGGAAGCTTGCGGCAGTTTTACCTTGCCCACTTTAGATCAAACAGATTTTGATTTTGCATATTACAGATCGCCAAATGGTCAAGATCCCATCGCACCATCTGAATATACTTTAGACCAGCCCGGCACGTATACTATTTACCGTTACGCTACCGCGAAAAATAATACAGCCTGCTCAGACGAGGATCTTATTCAGGTTACCATTTATCCATTGCTTGATTTTAGTGTAACTGGCGGCACGGTTTGTACAGATGCGGTCACCGGTGAAGCGCTACAAAGTTTGACGCTTGAATCTGGCCTTGATCCGGCAGAATTTGAGGTGAGTTGGTCGCTTAATGGCGAGGTAGTACATGTAGGAGCCACTTATGATGCAATGGCAGCCGGAATCTATACCGTCTCTACGGTAAAATTAAATCCTGAAGTGGGAGCAGCCTGTAATTACAATCCCACGACCGTTGAGGTTTTAGCCTCGAGCCAGCCCGATATTGAAGCAGTGGTGAACCAGCCGTTTGCAGATGTTTCTGTAATTACGGTCACGGTAGTAAATGGCGCCGGGGATTATGAATATCAGATAGATGGTGGCGCGTTTCAAGTTAGCAATGAGTTTTATGACGTGCTTTCTGGTACGCATGAGGTTTCCGCTCGCGGTATTACGGGCAATTGTGATGCAACGACCATTACGGTTAATGTGATCAACTATCAGAGATTCTTTACACCAAATGCCGATGGCTTTAACGATGTGTGGAATATTGATTCCCTGCAGGATTATCAGGACGCGCAGATTTATATTTTTGACCGGTACGGCAAACTGCTCAAAACCATCTTTCCAAATGGAAACGGCTGGGACGGCACCTTCCGCGGGAAGAATATGCCTTCAGATGATTACTGGTTTAAGGTTAGTTTTGTAGATGAAGAAGGATTACCGGTAGAATTTAAGGCTCATTTTACCCTAAAAAGATAGCATTTCAGAAGGCCATTTTTCCTTTTAAAGTATAAGACTGAATTAATAGTACGCATTCTGTCATTCTGAATTTATTTCAGAATGACAGAATAATACTCAATCCTCATTAGAACCTGAAAACCTCGAAAGCGTTCGGAGCAGAATCATACGCGCCTCGTCCTTCTGAATTTATTTCAGAATCGCACCGGTACCGCCCATCCTTATTAGCACTGAAACAATCTCCCCTTTTTTGTTTAAGCCCTCCAGAGGGTTGAATTCTCCGAGGTTTGTCTCAATAGAAAAATAATTTTCAGATTCATACCTCGCAGGCTTGCCCCGAGGTTCTTGATTTTAGATATTCATTCCTCCTGAGACTTCAATGCGCTGCCCATTGACCCAGCGGGCTTCGGGCGAACATAAAAAAGCTACAACCCCGCCTATATCTTCCGGCAGTCCTACACGTCCAAGAGCCGTCATTTTTGCAACCATTTCATTGGTTTTTTTATCATCCCTTACGTGGCCATTACCAAAATCGGTTTCTATGGCTCCCGGCGCAACAACATTAGCCGTTATTTTTCGGTCTCCTAATTCTTTAGCCATATAGCGTGTAAGCACTTCTACAGCGCCTTTCATAGCGGCATAAGTTGAAGAGCCCGGTAAACTAAAACGCGCCAGACCAGAGGATATATTTACAATGCGCCCGCCATCATTCATAAAAGGAAGCGCTTTTTGAGTTAGAAAAAACACACCTTTGTGATGTATATTAACCATCTCGTCAAACTGCTGTTCTGTTGTTTCCATAAAAGGTGCATATAAGGCTGTTCCTGCATTATTGATTAGAAAATCAAAATTAGGGCTGCCGTTTTCCTCTTTTAAATGGGTCGTAAATTCGGTTATAAAAGCATCAAAACTTTCTACTTTTGAAGTATCTAATTTTAACGCCAGTGCCTTTTGACCTAAATCGGCGATTTGGGCAATAACAGCGTCTGCCGCTTGTTTGTTACTGTGATAGGTAAAAATGATATCAGTGCCGTTTTTGGCCAAGCTTAATGCCATATCTCTCCCTAATCCACGGCTTGCACCGGTAATTACTGCTACTTTGTTTTTCATCTGTATATCTTTAGATTAAAAGTTTGATACAAAGTTCGGGAATTCACAAAAATAGGATTGCAAATATCAAAGGCTTGTTTGTAAAATTCAAATATTCAGCGCTAGCTAAAATTTAAGATCTAAAACGTATGGGAGAATAGTGGGTCTGCTTTTTAAAGAAGTTTGAAAAATGTGCCACTTCTTCAAAACCTAGGCTGAACGCTATTTCAGAGACCGTCCAGTCTGTTTGTTTCAATAGGATTTTGGCTTCCTGTAACAAACGCCGCTTGATGATTTCTGTAGTGGTATGGCCCAGATTTTCTTTTAAGACACTGTTGAGGTGATTTACGTGAATGGCGAGGCGTTCTGCATATTCTTTAGCCGAGCGTAATTCGAGTCGTTGACCGGGAGATTCTATGGGAAACTGCCGTTCAAGCAATTCTATAAACAGCGATATAATGGGCTTTGCGGCATGCTGCCCCTCGCTGACCTGGTGTCCCGGTTTTAATTTATGACCATAATGAATGAGTTCTATTAAATAGGTGCGCAGTAAATCGTACTTAAACTCATAATCAGAAACAATCTCGCTTTTCATTTTGTCTAAAATAGACGCAATCTCGTCTGCCTGATCATCTGTAATTTCGTAATTTCAAATACTGGATAGCTGCCCGGTTGAAATATAGACAGCTTATCAAGCCTAATTCCACTTTTATTTTGAACCAAAAAAGCATCGGTAAAAACACAAAAGCTACCGCTCTGATTCCCATCAAGCGGAACCCAGTGATAAGGCACCTTGGGCGTAGCAAAAAGTAGGGCGTTAGAATTGATTTCTATGACTTTATCTGCATACTCTGCCCTATTTTTCCCGCGTATTAAACTTATTTTATAGTACGCCCGCCGGTTATAGGGCATTTGGTTTTTTTTCTTGACTTCGCTAATGGTTTCTGCGATATCAAAAATGTTGAAATGTCCTATTTCTTTGTGAATTCCCGGAGGTAAAATACTGTTGATATCTTTGCCCGTAAAAGCAGCAGCTTCTTTATAAAACTCCTCAAGACTAGAATTTTTGATTTCCATGGCGCTCTTATTTGCAAAAATCAAAGATAAGAAACAGAATAGTGTTATTTCAGCTTAAAAAATGATCTGATAAACTCTTTTTTCGGTAAGCTCCAGATGATTTTTAGATCTTCCGCCAGACTGCTTTCCCCATCCAGAAACCTAAAAACACGGTCAGTGGGATTGTTTTTGAACATTGCTTTAAAAATGAGGCTTCCCTCCCCGTTTTTCCGATAGAGCACATCTAGAAATAGACGATCGTACCAGCGGAAACGGTCGCCTATTTTCCAAGTTCTAAAATCATCGTTCTTCTTTAAGAAATCAACCAATGCTGTAGTGCGCTTTTGCGTATAGCTAAACGTAAAACCGGTGCTCGCCCGCGTCCATCCGCCCGCTGTACCTATGTTTACGACGTGTTTGGAATTTCGTTTTTCAAAAGGAAAAACGGTCATTGGGATGCAACCTCTTTCTTTTTCGGTAATGGTATAACTGTCAATTTTACGGCCTTTTAAGTAATTTTCGATGCCGTTTTCATAGGTTTCCGTGGGCAATAATTCTTCGGAAAATAGGGTGTACTCTACAAGCGCTTCGGTGGTTGAAGTGGGCAATACGTACATAAACCGGGTATTTCCGCTTTGCGGAATGCTGAAATCCATAAAAATCGCCGTTTCTGGGTCAAAAATGGACTTTTCGGTGCGTATAAACCAACCTATAAAATGCTGGTTCAGGACGATATTTTTCTTTTGATCTTTTAAAATTTCCGATGGAAGAATGCTATTGAAAAGTTTGTTTGCACTGTAAGTATTTGCTGTAGTTCGCACTTCCACACCGGCGGCGGTTTCCTCAAACCCTTCAACCGCTTCCACCTTAAAAGTTACTTGCCCACTTTTTTCCAACCGCCTAAAACAGTAATCGTAAAAATCTGATCCTTTTATTTTATTGTAGGCGTAGGGATAAATCGGTATTTCAGCCTCAAAATCGGCACTTTTAAACCTGATTTTAGACCATTTTTTACTGATTATTTCTTCCCACTCGCAATTACCACGATGCCAAAAACACCATGTACGGTCATTTTCGTTTTTTTGCTGCTTATCAAGCAGCAGAATTTTTTTATCTTGAAAAAACGGATCTTCAGTCAGTTTAAGGACAACTCCCAAACCAGAAAGTCCGGCTCCCAAAATAATATAATCATAAAATAAATTTTGAGCCATTATGGTTTGATCTAATTATGTAATGCTGTTTTGAGAATGGGGGTTTCGCGCACCGAAAATACTGTATTTAGGTTAAAATGTCACTTCGAGTTTTTTTGGTGGGGGGGATAGCGGAACCAAAAAAGTATCGAGAATTATAGGTGCATATAATGTATTGACAATCAAGGCGGCTTCTCGGTATGTCATTTCACTGCGCGCTTGCTACGGAAAACGTCTATTCGAAGTGACAACGGCTAATTTTGAGGATCTGGTCTTTCAAGCAAAAACACCGTTTTTAAGACCGAACGTTAAAGTTAATATATAGAAAACTTTAGCGCTCAAGACTTTTTTAGTTTTGCGGATCAAAATTAAACATTAAGTCATTATGAGAAAAACAATATTTTTTGCGGCCGCTTTTCTTTTTGGAACTGTTCTATTTGCTCAAGAAACAGAAGAACCACTTGCTACGGAAAGACCAGGAGCTAGTTTTGGTACTTCTGTGCTTTCCAAAGGTGTTTTTCAAGTGGAAACGGGATCGCAATATCAAGAACTTAAATATGGGAATGTAAAAGAAAAATTCTGGACCTATACTACGACGCAGCTGCGTTACGGGCTGCTCGATAATTTTGAGGTTCGTCTCACTTGGGACGCTCAGGAAATTATAACCGAAGTTTCAGGAACTGAAATTAACGATAGAATGGCTGGTTTTACGCCACTTACGGCCAGTTTTAAAATAGGTGTTGCGCAGGAAAATGGGATTCTTCCGCAGATGGCGTTTGTGGGAAACCTTTATCTTCCCTTTGCCGCCGCCACCGATTTTAAACCGGAAAACACTGGCGGACAAATGCTTTTGGCTTTTTCAAATACCTTAGATACCCAGTCTGGGATCACCTATAACCTGGGTGCGCAGTGGAGCGGCGATTCTTCTGAACTTTCCTATTTATATACTTTCTCTTACGGCCGGTCGCTGATAGGAGATCTTTCGGGTTTTGCAGAGGTTTACGGCACATTTCCCGAAGACAGTCAAGGGCAAAATTCTTGGGATGCAGGGCTTTCTTACTTGATCAATAACGATTTTCAGGTAGATGCTAGTGCGGGGACTGGTTTTGATACAGATCAGGCTTTCTTTGTTCAGGCTGGGTTGAGCTACCGTTTTAATTGATGCGCTGTACTATTTAAAAACGAGAATTTTCAGTTCAAAGTTTTTTCAGACTCTTTTTGAATTCGATTTTCTCTATGTTAAAATAATATTTAGTCAAGCCTAAAAAATATATTTGAAATGTTTTGTGTATTTTTGCGGAACAATTAAAAATAAAATGACGCTTTCCGAAGAAAATTATTTGAAATCCATTTATATCCTCCAGAAGGATCAAGCAACTGGGGTTAGTACAACAATACTGGCGCAATATTTAGAAACCAAGCCGGCATCAACCACAGAAATGATTAAAAAGCTCCATGAAAAGGATCTGGTACTGTATAAGCCGTATCAGGGTGTGATTTTAAATAGTAATGGTGAGAAATTGGCGCTAAATGTTATACGAAAACATCGTTTATGGGAAACTTTTCTAGCTGAAAAATTGAATTTTAGCTGGGATGAGATTCATGATGTGGCAGAGCAGCTAGAGCACATTCATTCAGAAAAACTGGTTCTGGAACTTGATCGCTTTTTGGGCTATCCTAAACAGGATCCCCATGGGGATCCTATACCCGATGCTAAGGGAAAAGTGGCCAACATGGAGAAAAGGCGCATTTCACAGCTTAAAAAAGGAGATCTGGGGAAATGCATAGGAGTTAACGATACGTCTTCCTCGTTTCTTCAATTTCTGGACAAACAGCAGATAAAACTGGGAAGTGCGATCGAAATTTTAAACATAGAAGACTTTGACCAGAGTATGACCGTCAATGTGGACGGTAAAGAATTGCTCCTGTCTAAAATAGCAACCGAAAATATATATGTGCGTCTTTAAAATTTATTTTTTTTCAAATAAACACCCTCTATTTATGTTAGCGTATAAAAACGTTTTTCCCGAATGAAAACTGACAAGGCCAAAAAATCACTGGGTGAAGTGCACGGCTCGGTTCATACGTCTGGTAAAAAAACGGGATGGAAAAGGGTACTTGCCTTTCTTGGCCCCGCATATCTGGTGAGCGTAGGCTATATGGATCCCGGCAACTGGGCCACAGATATTGCCGGCGGGAGCGCTTTTGGCTACTCGCTGCTCTGGGTACTTTTGATGTCGAATATCATGGCGTTGCTGCTACAAAGCCTTTGCAGTCGCCTGGGTATTGTGCGTGGGGTAGATCTTGCACAAGCTTCGCGCGAAATCTATCCACCTTTTGTGAATTTTGTGCTTTGGATCTTGGCCGAAATCGCCATTGCCGCATGTGATCTCGCCGAGGTGATCGGGATGGCCATCGGGCTGAACCTGCTTTTTGGATTGCCTATTACTTGGGGAGTCTGTATCACTGTTCTGGATAGTTTTTTACTTCTTTTTTTACTGAATAAGGGAATCCGGAAAATGGAGGCTTTTATTGTCTGTCTTATTTTTATCATCGGCATTTCTTTTTTTCTGGAGCTATTTTTTGCCAAACCAGATTTGGGGGAGGTTATAGCCGGTTTTGTACCCAGTATGCCCAATGATGCCGCGCTTTATATCGCCATTGGGATCATAGGAGCCACCGTGATGCCGCATAATCTGTACTTGCACTCGTCGCTGGTGCAGACTAGGGAGATAGAAATGACCCCAAAAGGAATAAAAAGGGCACTGCGCTATAATTTTCTCGATTCCGCGATAGCGCTAAACCTTGCTTTTTTTGTAAATGCCGCTATTTTGATACTCGCTGCCTCGGTTTTCTTTAAAAACGGACTTTATGAAGTGACAGATATAACAGATGCGCACAAACTGTTAGAAGGATTGCTGGGTACACAGTGGGCGCCCATACTTTTTGCAATTGCTCTTATTGCCGCTGGTCAAAGTTCTACGCTCACCGGTACTTTGGCCGGTCAAGTCGTTATGGAAGGATATCTCAATCTGAGGATTCAACCTTGGGTTCGCCGGCTGGCAACACGTCTTATCGCGATTGTACCAGCGTTGTTTACTGTGATTTATTATGGTGAAAGAGGCCTTGGTGAACTTCTAGTGCTCAGTCAGGTGGTTTTGAGCTTGCAGTTGGGATTTGCCATGATCCCACTTATCCATTTTGTGAGCGATAAAAAAACAATGAACGGCTATCACATTAAATGGCCCATGCGGATTTTATCATGGATCATCACCGTAGTTATTGTAGGGCTCAATGCAAAACTGGTGATTGATGAGGTGCAAAAATGGATCGCTTCCGCGCAAGATTCCATTTACATTTATGCGCTGGTGATCCCATTTATTGTGGGGGCGGTCGTATTGCTTATTTACATTACGATCAAGCCTATTTTACTTAATAAAGCGAGAAAGGAACGCAATATGGTGCCTCATGTAAAACAGAACAGCCTTAAGGATATTACCAGCATTAACGGGTATTTTGACATTGCTATTGCGGTTGATTTCTCTACCGCAGACCGCAAGACAATTTCGGCCGCACTTCAAATGGGTGGAAAACAGGCAAAATACACTCTCATTCACAGTGTAGAGACCCCTGGCGCACTCCTTTACGGAAATGATATTAAAGATCTAGAAACCGAGAGTGATAAAAATGGGCTGGAAGCCTACAAACAAGAATTAGAAAACCAAGGGTATGAGATTACGGTCGCACTGGGCTTTGGCTCGCCAAAAAAGAGTATCCCGCAGATCGTAAATGATGGGAAATTTGATTTACTTGTTTTAGGGGGTCATGGCCATACTTTATTTAAAGATATTCTGTTTGGCACCACCGTTGACAGTGTACGCCACAGGGTCGATATTCCCGTATTTATTGCATAAAACAACACGATATGGATGAAATTATTACATTTTTTGAAGAAATAAATCCGATTCTGGCCGCATTATACGCAACCCTTTTTACTTGGGCCGTCACTGCGCTGGGTGCTAGTTTAGTTTTCTTTTTTAAGGATATGAACCGCGCGCTTTTTGACGCCATGCTGGGCTTTACCGGCGGGGTAATGGTTGCGGCCAGTTTCTGGAGCCTTTTGGCCCCAGGTATAGCGATGAGTCCGGGGGAAGGTTTTGAGAAAGTAGTCCCGGCAGTGGTAGGTTTTAGTCTTGGAGCAGCATTTTTATTTGGTCTGGACAAGGTTTTACCGCATTTGCACGTCAATTTTAAGATGGAAGACAAGGAAGGGATCAAAACCCCTTGGCACCGCTCTGTATTATTAACCTTGGCGATCACGCTGCACAATATCCCGGAAGGGCTTGCTGTGGGTGTACTTTTCGGCGGAGTAGCGGCCGGTTTTGAAGGTGCAAGTATTGGTGGGGCGGTGGCGCTGGCGATAGGGATTGGCCTTCAGAATTTTCCAGAAGGTTTTGCAGTGGCCATGCCGTTGCGCAGACAGGGCTTGAGCCGATGGAAAAGTTTTAATTACGGCCAACTTTCGGCCATTGTGGAGCCGTTTGCGGCCGTTTTGGGCGCGTGGGCAGTACTTACGTTTCAGCCTATATTGCCGTATGCACTATGTTTCGCTGCAGGCGCAATGATTTTTGTAGTGATTGAAGAAGTTGTGCCTGAAGCCCAGCAGGGAAATAATACGGATCTATCAACAATGGGTTTTGTGGGAGGTTTTATACTGATGATGATCCTAGATGTAGGGCTTGGATAAACTGATTTTAATTTAGACCTGTCAGGTTTCCGAAACCTGACAGGTCTAATGTTTCAAAATAAAGTTAACATAATTAATGGCACCCACAATCATCTTCTCCGCAGCCTTTTGAATTGGATTTTCCACCTAAAAAAGCCGGTTTCCAGATAAATTTGGTGATTAAATAACCCACCGCAGCTAAAAATATGAGCAGTACGATTATATTTTGTAACGTTTCCATGATCAATTATTTTAAAAAGAATTAAAGTCGTCGTTTTAGTGCCTTTGTTTAGACACTGTGATTTACACGATTTGATTTCATCCGTTGCTCCCTAAAATAGGCTACTATTTCTTCTGTGGTCATTTTGGATAATTTTGCATCCAATTTATCCTTGATTTCGCGGGCCATTTTCACGGCATCGAATTTTTTTTCAGTTTTCATTTGGCTTATGCTTTTATATAATTCTTGGTATTCGTGAATCTATTCGGTATCATAGTCCATTAAATCTCTTGGTGAACGTATTTCTAATTGCGTATATCCGTTTTTTATATTGATGGAATTGTAACCACGTATCCGGTTAATATTTACGATATGTTTGAAATTCCAACTTATCAATAAATCTGCTTGATTGCTCGTCGCAAGTGCAATGTGAAGGCAATCGGAATAGCTTGTTTGGCCAACTACCTTTTCTGAAATATATTTGGTGGCAAGTTCAACGGCACTATCTGTTTCCATTATTACCTCAACATTGTTATTGTCAATTCCACTAGCTAAATCTCTTACTATTTTTGGTGCCAATCCCAATTCCTGCTCAAGCAAAGTGGAAAACAGTATTGTGAATTCACCATTGTTTATCCGGTCAAAAAGCGGTTTGGTAAACTCTTGGAATTCATCATCAAAGAATCCACCATAAACCGAAGTGTCCAAGTATATCCGCTGTTTTTTCATTCTATAAATTTACGAAATTCAGCGAAAACTCAATTTTTACTTAGTGCTTAATTGTTAGCTATTATAAGGTCTTGCACGATTCAACATTCCTCATAGACAGATCGATGAAAATATTAATTTCATTTCAATATTTGATAGGCTGCCAATGCAACAATATACGCAAAACCAGACATAATTACTAGTTGGAGCACCGGCCATTTCCAAGTATTTGTTTCCCTTTTTACGATGGCCAGTGTACTCATGCACTGCATGGCAAAGGCGTAAAACAGCAATAAAGAAACACCGCTGGCAAGATTAAAAAGCGGACCTCCAAGAATGGGATTTACTTCTCCCTCCATCCGGTTTTTTATGGTTTTCACATCATCAGCTCCCACGCTATAAATCGTGGCCAGTGTGCCTACAAAAACCTCTCTCGCGGCAAATGAGCTTACAATGGCAATCCCTATTTTCCAGTCGTAGCCCAGTGGTCGCACAAGCGGCTCGATGCCCTTGCCCATATAACCAATGTAGCTATTTTCCAATTTCTGGGCGGCCACAAGCTTATCGAGTTCATCTATTGACAAATTCTGACCGGCAGTTTGTTCTTGTACAATTTCTTCCGCTCGCGCGAAATTATCTCCCGGTCCATTAGAGGCCAGCACCCACAGCACAATGGAAATTGCCAAAATGATCTTACCGGCGCCAAGAACGAAAGACTTTGTTTTTTCAATTACATTATAGAGCACGTTTTTAAACAAGGGCAGCTTATAATTGGGCATTTCAATAACAAAAAAAGTGCGGTTTTTAATGTCCAGAATATTGTTAAGCAACCACGCCGAGCCGATCGCGGTGGCAAAACCAAGCAGATAAAGTCCCATAAGCGTAAGGCTCTGCAAGTTAAATATATACAGCACCTGCCGGTCTGGAATGACAAGCGAAATAATGATCAAATACACCGGTAAACGTGCCGAACAGGTTGTAAAAGGGGTAACTAGAATGGTAATAAGACGCTCTTTCCAACTTTCAATGTTACGCGTGGCCATAATAGCTGGAATGGCACAGGCGGTGCCCGATATCAAGGGTACAACGCTTTTGCCGCTCAGGCCAAAACGACGCATAATACGGTCCATTAAAAAGACGACACGGCTCATATAGCCAGTTTCTTCAAGAATGGAGATAAAAAAGAACAAAAAGGCAATCTGCGGAATAAAAATAACGATCCCGCCCAGCCCGGGAATGATGCCCTCTGCGAGCAGGTTTGTAAAGGCACCGGCTGGCATGTTGGTTTTTATCCATTCCGCGATAGCGGCAAAGCTTGTATCAATAAGATTCATCGGGTAAGCGGACCAATCATAAATCGCTTGAAAAATGAGCAATAAAATAGCAAAAAAGACCACATAACCCCAAATTTTATGCGTGAGAACACGGTCTAAACGGCTGCGTAGATCTTTTGCCGCCAAGTGATCTACAGTCAAGGATTCTTTAAGCACGCCGTTAATAAATTGATAGCGTACGATAGTTTCCTTTTGCTGTAGGCGCTTCAGGTTACTTTTACTTTCGGTCTGAAAAGAAGAGATATTATTGATCTCCTGTCTATTTAACTTACCAAAATTCACATCTTGTGTAATGACCAGCCAGAGTTTATACAGATCTTGTTTTGGGAACGCTTTGTGCAGCCGGTCAAAATAATCTGGAGCGATCACCGATGCGTTCACGCAAGGTTCTATAGACAGGGAGCGGTACTCTGTGATAAGCTCCTTAACGTGGTCAAAACCGGTATTTTTCCGTGAACTTACCAGGGCGATTTTTGTGTTCAGCCGTTCTTCCAAGGCTTCCACATCTAGCGTGATTGCCTTGCGCTCCATACGATCTGCCATATTAATGACAAGAATGGTAGGTATTTTAAGGTCTTTTATCTGCGTAAAAAGCAGCAAGTTGCGCTTCAGGTTTTCTATATCACTGATTACCACCGCAACATCAGGATAATCTTTATCATTCTTGTTGAGCAGCAGCTCTATGACCAAATTCTCGTCTAGCGAACTTGCATTGAGACTGTAGGTGCCTGGCAAGTCGAGAATATGCGCTTTTACCCCACGGGGAAGTTTGCAAACGCCTTCCTTTTTTTCTACCGTAATGCCTGGATAATTACCCACTTTCTGGTTAAGCCCGGTGAGCCGGTTAAATACAGAAGTTTTACCGGTATTGGGATTTCCTATAAGCGCGACGTTGAGCTGTTTACTCATCCTTTAATTTTTCTACCTTGATGTGCGATGCGGTCTCACGGCGTATGGCAAGATGACTCCCATTAATATTGAGGTACATGGGATCTTTAAATGGTGCGATCTGTACCAGTTCTACTAGATTGCCTGGCAAGCAGCCCATTTCCAGTAGTTTGAGCGGAACATCTTCCACTTCAAATTCTTTGATTACGGCCTTTTCACCGCGTTTTAAGTCTGATAGCGAGATTATCAATGTTTATTTAGATTGAATTTAAACAACGCAAAAGTAAGGGATGTAAAGGTATTCAGAAAGGAAAAAGGAAAATAAAGTCCCCCCCCTAACCCCCCGAAGGGGGAATGCCTACTCGGGAATCCCCCCTAGCCCCCGAAGGGGGGATTTTCACTCAGGTGTAAGCTACTACTGTTTACTGGGACTGCTTACTGCGACTGCTCACTGTGACTGGAATTCTCAATTTCTTCGAGTGTTTTGATATCTTTTAGAAGTTTTTCAATGGCATCAGGATCTGTGCCGTCGTAAAACCCACGAATGCGTTTTTTACTGTCTATTAGCATAAAGTTTTCGGTATGAATCATATCATATTTACCGCCATTTCCCGTCGTTTTTACGGCGAGATAGCTTTTGCGCGCCAGGTCATAGATTTCCTTTTTTGGGCCGGTGACTAAGTTCCATTTTGAGTCGTTAACCCCTTTTTCTTCCGCGTAGCGCTTGAGTTGGGCGACGCTATCAATCTCTGGGATTACAGTGTGCGAGAGCAGTTTTACCTTGTCATCGTTCATGATCTTTTCTTGAATCTTTATCATGTGATCTGTCATGATTGGGCAGATGGTCTGGCAGGTGGTAAAGAAAAAATCAGCCACATAGATTTTGTTTTTATAATCATCTTGTGTGATAGTGTCACCGTTTTGGTTTACCAGTTTAAAATCTGCTATACGATGGAATTTTTTTTCAAACTGCTTGCTGCTATCCACAAGCGAGGCATCTACCATGGTAGGTTGGAAAACCGGCAGCGATGGCGGCGGCTTGAGCAGAGTATAAATAATGTAGAGAATGATTGCCGAAAAAATGGCCATGAAAATGGCAAACTTTTTATACTTGGCAAAAAATTGAAGCATTTTTTATGATATTTTAATTAATCTTCAGTATACTATTAAAAATTGTGCAAAGAAAAATCTCGATTTTATTTGGCTTTGTTCATTTTTTCCATTGATGAAAAAACGAACCAAAAAAATCTAGGCTTAAGAAAACTTTGCTAAAAATTTTGTTTGCTGCGGCGCAAAAAGAAAGATCTCTGGCACTACGCTTAATAACAGTACCATTATAAGCTAAAGATTCCTATAGTATTCTGAATTTCAAGGATTTTTGCTTCATCCTACACGCACTGCATTTTTTTAACGCAAAGTTTTCTTAGGCCAAAGGAATGGGTGTAATCACATAGCTTTTGTTCATAAATTTTAACCACTAAAAATTCTGTATATTAATGTTTTTAGCTAATTATTGACTGCTTTTTATCAAAATAGCCTGTTTTTCGCTTAGCAAAATTACGATGCAGCGCGCAAGGGAGTGAAGGACAAATGCTAAAAGATTTTCAAATAAATCGGCAAGCGGTGTTTTTCTTTTTGGTGCAGTAGGAAAAGCGTACTTTTGTGCACTTTTTGGCAAAGCTGATGCACTGATTTTTGGTTAAAAAGGGCATCATAATTGCTAGCCAATTTAGAAATTGAACAATAATCTTTCCGCAAAGCGGAAAAAGGACTGCTTATAGGAGTCTTTAAGTTTTACTTGTAGGTTAACTGCCGCCAAGATAAGCGCCCTAAATTTTATTTAATGGATCCATTTTTTGTAAAAGCCATACAATTCATTCTCAGCCTTTCTTTTATTATCGTTCTGCACGAGCTTGGGCATTTTATTCCAGCGCGTCTCTTTAAGATAAGAGTAGAAAAGTTTTTCCTCTTTTTTGACGTAAAATTCGCTCTTTTTCAGAAGAAAATAGGCGATACGGTTTACGGCATTGGTTGGTTGCCACTGGGCGGTTATTGTAAGATGGCCGGTATGATTGACGAGAGCATGGATACCGAAGCCATGGCTGAAGAACCTAAACCTTGGGAATTCCGCAGTAAGCCAGCTTGGCAGCGCCTTATTGTAATGCTGGGCGGGGTGACTGTAAATATCATTCTTGCTTTGGTTATTTATAGCAGTATCATCGGTTTTTATGGAGAGCCTTATACGACCAAAGAGGATTTGAAAAATGGTTTTGGATTTACACCCACGATGGAGCAATATGGGTTTCAGCAAGGGGATAAAATAGTTTCCATAAATGGGGAACCACTCAAAGATCAATTGGAATTCCCTACGTATGTAATGATGCGTGACATGAATGAAGTTACCGTGCTGCATGAAAACGGTAAGGAAGAACGTCTTTCCCCGCCCGAAGATCTTGGGATGCAACTGTTTGCGAAAGGAGAAATGTACGGGATCAATCTCCCGAGAACGCCTATAAAAATGGATTCTGTATTTGCATCTGCCAAAGAAGCTGGAGTACTGCGAACGGACCAACTGGTAAGCCTTAATGGGATGCCTTTAAAATATAAATCAGATTTTGCGTATGCCCTTCAAAAAGAAAGGGATACCACTGCCAAGCTTCAAGTGCTTCGTAATGGGAAGGCGATGACCTTTGACTTAAAGAAGAATGATGATGGTATGCTGGGCATTGGTTTTAAGTTTCCTGATGCAGACAATATGTTCCCCAAGAGGCAAAAGGAATTTTATGGGGTAGGTACAAGTATAAGTAAAGGAGTGTCCTACGGTTACTGGAAATTACATGATTATGTAGCGCAGTTTAAATTTATTTTCACTGCCAAAGGAGCGACGCAAGTAGGCGGTTTTGGCGCCATTGCAGGTCTTTTTCCTGAAACTTGGAACTGGCTGAGCTTTTGGGAAACCACCGCTTTTATTTCTATTGCACTGGCTTTTATGAATATTTTGCCCATTCCCGCCTTAGATGGTGGCCACGTCACGTTCTTGCTCTATGAAATGATCACGGGCAGGACTCCGAGCGATAAATTTCTTGAATATGCGCAGATCATCGGTTTCTTTTTAATTCTTGCTCTCGTTCTTTTTGCAAACGGAAATGATGTGTACCGCTGGATAACAGGAAGTTGACGATTAACGTATGAATTGCTTCTAAATAATATAGAAAAAAGCGAATAAAGAATTTTGCTTTTTGTTTTGTCACTTTTAAAAATTGGGTATATTTGCATCCGCTTAGAACAAAAGCGACGTTCATATTAAAGAAAACACCTAATTTTGATCAAAAACCGCCTCAAATGGGGAATAATAGATTGAAATAAACAACATATTCCTCCTTAGCTCAGTTGGTTAGAGCATTTGACTGTTAATCAAAGGGTCCTTGGTTCGAGCCCAAGAGGGGGAGCAAAGTAAGCCTGTAAACATTTAGTTTACAGGCTTTTTTGTTTTGTATAATTTAGTTTTATCCCGTCTACTATCCCGTAATTGACTTAAAAGGGTTAATTTTAGTCCATGCCACAACAAATTGATAATATATACGAGATTGCCGAATTTGTAAAACAAGTAAGGTTAGACAAGAATTTAACTCAAACAGATGTTGCTATACTTACTGGTGTTGAAAGGGCATGGATAAACAGATTAGAAAATGGAAAGATTGAAGGCGTAACTTTATTAACCCTTTACAAATTAATTCACGGTCTAAAATATAAGTTACTATTCAACCCTATTAAAGCCTGATTCCGAAGAATCAGAAAAAACAGCCTACAATCGGAATTAATCTACCAATACTTTTGCCCTTCTAATCTTAAATATAGGGCATCATGCAAACACTTCAATTCAATCTATCCACAGAAGATAGAAACAGGCTTTTGGATATTCAAAAGTCTTTAGAAAACTTAGAGCAAAATTTTCAACCTAAGCAACCGCCTAAATACTACACTAGGCAGCAATTGGCAAAACTGTTTGATGTGAATATTTCAACTATTCATAATTGGAAACGATCTGGAATTTTGGAATCGGTTGGAATTGGCTCTAGGGTTTATTTTACACAAGAAGCCGTAGATAATGCATTAGTTAATCTCAAACACTAATGTAATGGCAACACACGACAAAATAGAGTTACTCTACAAAGAAATCAATCGCGGATGTTATTCAACGGTTAAGCATTACGAACTGGTCAAACCTAAAAGACCTCATCCCCTCATTGCAAAGTTCCTAAATATTCAAGATGCTAGAGGTTATTCCAAGTCTAAACCTAGATCATGGGTTAAATATAAGATAGGGGAAAACTGGTCAACTCCAGTAACTGGATTGTTTCAGATACCAATCCAAGGATATTTTTTCAATGGAGATCTAGACCAAAAAAATCACTTAGTAATATTTGAGTTTTCAGTAACAGGGCATCAACTAAATATTACCCTTTTTCCAAACTTCTATCCTTTTGATAAGAATTGGCACCCTATGACTGTTTCTAAGCGCATACCATTTATCAAGGGTCTCCTTTTAGGATTAAAAGAAAAAGCCCCTCAATAGGGGCTTAAATGTTTAAATGATTTGGTATTTGCGGCAACGCCTACCATCAGGACAAACTTACATATTATGATAGATCACTGTCCATTTACTGTAACAGATATCCAGACCATAGAATCTTTTATACATAGTCGTTTTCTAAAGGAGATTGACGAAAAAGTTGCTTATGACGAGACAACAGGAGAACAATACACCAAGTCTATTTATTATAAATTCTATAATCTCAATTTTGTATTACATTTTAAAAGCAAAGGAGTATATAGCAAATTGACTTGCAAAGGTTCATTTCATTACTTAATGAATGAAGGCAAACACAATGCAAACAACATAAATTTTATTTCGTTACAAAGATTTCTTTTTCAATTTCAAACGGCTTTTAATATCGATCTAAAAAAACTTGTTCTAGGGCCGCCAGAAATAGGGATAAATATTTATATTCCTTATGATGTTAAAAGTGTGATAGATCACGTTATTTGCGAAACGCGTAAAGAGTTTCATTACAATCCCCCAGGAGTTAAAACATCTAAAATATCTGGTAAAAGTTCAAGTGAGAATAGATTAAAAGTTTATAGTAAATCTCATGATTGTCCGAAATATTGTGACGATAACCTTCTTAGAGCTGAAAAGAAAAATCGTAAAATGAGGGCAATGCATAATATGGGAATACGAACAATGTATGATTTATTAGATAGGGAGAAGTGGAGACTTTTATCTAAAAATCATATGGAAGCAATGGATCGTATTGTGATTTTTGATTTCACTATAAAACCACCAAGTAACGAAAGAATCAAAAAAAAATTATCAAAATATTCTAATCAGCGTTACTGGTCTGATCTTATAGAGAATTGCTCTAAAAAAACATTATCAGCAGATACATACAACCGAAAAATCAAAGACTTAAACAGCCTTTCAAAAAAATATGGGTCAGACATAAGAGTGAAGATACTTGATTTAGCCTATTCTCATTGGGATTGGTTTTTTACAGATTCAAAAAACACTATGGATGCACCAATATTTTATACTATGGATGCACCTTTTATAGAGTGCGGACGCAATACAACCATCATTCGAATATGCCCTATCACAGGTGTTGACATTTCAATGCAAAAAGAGGAAAGCAATTTACTTTCTAATACTGGCTTAAAACACCTTAAAGAAAACGAGCCGCCATTGTTTAATAAGTTGGTTGAGGTATTCATAACTGGTAAGGATAATAAATTTGAGAGGGATATTTACAGCAGACTGTCTAAGCAGATTCGTAATAGGTTTTACAATCAAAGGGATTTATTTGTCACCAATCAAAAGAAACTATTTTTAAACTAGGTTTCTTCTGCCTAAAATTCATCAATTTACTTTTTCCTTACTCGTACACCAATATTTATATTTCAGTAAGCCGTAAAGATTTTTTTGAGTGCAGACAGAAAACCCCAAAAACCTCGAAGGAATAATATTTAACTCAACCCCGTGGGTCTAAATATTCCGTTTTCCTTTTCGTGGGAGGTCTTTCATATTATGTATTCCGAAACAAGTACACTATCATGTACAGAATTATAAAGATTTACGGCTTGGTGGCAATAAAAGACTTTAATTATATTTGACTATCGCACAAAACCCTTATGAACATAAACGACCTATTGGATACCAAAAGTAGAATAGACAAAAGAAAGGTAGAAAGAAAAATTGTGGATCAAATTCAAGCAGGGTTATTGCCCTTAAATGATCATCCATATTTTACTTTTGAAGGTAAAGAATTGGTATCTGTACGTCTTAGCACTTATTCAAGACTTGAAATACCGGTACACTTGATTGAAGAAGTAACTAATGTTATGAGGAAATTTTATTTAAATTATAAGGATGTGCCTTTAGCATTTCAAGTAGGTTTGGACTTTCTAAAAGACAATAATTGGTACAGAAATTTACCCTCTCATTTACAAGGACAATTAAATCTCAAATCCTTCACGGAATATATTCAACTCGACTACTGGTTTATGGATAAAAAGTGTAAGTCTTAATACAACTAGATAGGCCCATAAGGCGATATAAGCGAATGCAAAACCGTCTTACACTACTGAATGAGCAAAAGGTAACAAACCCCTTCTAAAAACCCTTAAATAGCCGATAGTCTAAATATTAAACGACCTTTATCTCAAGACAATCTCAAAGAATGGAAGAATGTATAAGCCTTTTGAATAGCATTTCTCAGGAGATTGAAAAAATGTTACAAATTCTATCTCATGCAAGCAAACGTGTAAACGAGGATTAAAGCACCTAATTTGATTTCATTATAGAGTTTGAAATACTATCAGTATATTTCTTTGCTTTTTTTTCTGATTCTTTGTCAGCATCTATACCCCATACTTTAAAATCGTGTATTCCGTAATAACTGTATGTTTTACCGGTTTGGTTATCAAAAATATAACCTTCAAAAATATGATTATCATTTTCAACATATTCATACCGTCCCCGATCCTTTTCTAGTATTGCGAGAGATAGAAAACCAGTCAAAATACATAAAAGCAGTATTTTAAATATATTGTCAAACATAGATTTTATATTAATTAGATGATTTTATATAATTAACTTAGTTATTTAATAAATCTAACTCGTAGGCGCTAATCTATCTTTGATTTTATATTTTTAACGATTTTAATTAACTTTAAAAAAGTATAGTAATTCAGTCTATAAGTTTGACCATAGAGCCATATGCCCACCTTTCTTCTGATTTCTCTTCACAATTCATGATAAAGTTGATACTTTCTACATTCATAACACAAAAATTATATAGTGGCATTGTTCCCTCATTTTCCTTTAATAAATCTAAATACTGGGAGTGAATTAATTTAAGTTCAAAGCGAAAGAAATTTCTATAAGAAGTGCCTACTACATAATATTCTTTTTCCCTTTCTATAACATCATTTACATAAAAACGGTCTACTAACTGAAGCCCTTTTAGAGAATCTTGCTGTAATTGTACTTTGAAGTAATTATTTGCCAGGTCAATATTGTTTATGATAACTGCAGCATTATATTTTTTCGCTTCCTTTACTATCAATAGTTTATTCTTTTCTTTATTTGATAACCCTTCATCATTGGATTTACTACTTTCATTAAAGGGATAAATGGATATTCCAACCATTACTAAAACACAAACAATTATAAAAATGTAACTATAAATTTTATCTTTTTTCATGTTGTGTTTATAATAATTTTTCGAAAGTTACATTAAAGTTATTGAGCCGATGACCAAATTCAAGTTTTTTTAAAGAGTTAAAGCCCCCTTTGGCATTAAGAGCATCAAACCATTTTTGTGTAATTAAATCTTCATCTTTTAACCAGTCAACAAATTGTAAATCAGTAAGTTTACTAATTAAATTTATTTCAGGACTTTCCAATTTTTTTTTCAAATAGCCAAAATCTAAATAGGGATCAATTATGTATTTAGAAACATATATTTTAAAAAGCTCAAAAGCGCCTACAGCAATAAATGGATAGGGTGCTTTTGAAAGTTGAGTTATGTTTGTATTGTCTCTTAATATTTCAAAATTCTTTATACTATTATCGAAAAAGTCGCTATCCCATTTTAAATTAATCTCTGCAGATGCATATATAAGTTTGTTAAACTCTGCCTTCTGTCCTTCAACAGAAGGTATTTTTTTTATATAATCTATCATGAATTGATTATATTGACGTTTGATAAAATCAAAAGTCAAATCACTATTTACTTGAATGTTTCTACCCACTAATTTCAATTTGAATAGAGGAAGGGCATCTTTGGTAATTACTTTATAAAATGATTTTTGAAATACATAAAGAGAAAATGCATAATAGCAAAATGCCTCAATTCTTATTAAATCATCAGAGGTATAACTTGAAATTTTTGCTTTATTCAAGAATTTTTCAAACTGTCCATCATATTGTGGTGTCTGACCAAAACTATAAAGCATTTCTAAAGTTTTGTCTAATAATTCCCTGCTCGTAATGTGAAGTAAAAGGCCAGAAGTGATATAGATTTTATCAAAGTTTGTAAATCCATCAATAAAATCATCAAGTTCAAAAACCTTTTCAGTTCTTATTAGTTCTAAGGTAGAATAAATTTCACTTTCATTAAATTCAGGCACTCGATCTAAACTGTAATTATTCATTTTTTACTTAAGGTTATCATATTTATAAATTCTTTTGCCTACTTCTATTTCGAACTGGATTATTGTGCTAGCGTTTGAGCTTTAATTAATTTGTAATTAGTTGGCGTTTCTTAAAACTTTTAGTTCAGGCTCTTGCGTTTTTTCGGAATCGATTTTCATTTGGTCAAACAAACCTCTTGCAGTTCTACTCTTCGTCATATCCCTTTCATCTATATACTTGTAGAAATTACGCTCGTTAAGGTGACCCGTAATCTCCATAATAAGTGCGTTTGACCAATTAGGTAAACCGTGAAAATTACTCGCAAAAGATCTGCGGCCGGAATGATTTGAAATTAGTTTGTACTTGGGATAGTTATCCACTTTTCCATTGAGCCGACCTTTAACAATCTCATCAATTTTTGCCGTTTTACAGGCTTCTTTTATCATGGTAGAAAGCATTGATCTATTGCTTTGTTCATTGGCAGAAAACATTGGGGGGAATGTACCCCCGTGACGCTGTAGAATATTCTCAACGTGGTAATGTATGGGAACTTCTACATACTGCCCTGTTTTGAATTGTTTAAAGGCAATGTAACGACCATCATCAATAGTCTTAATATTTTCTTCTCTAAGTCTAAAAAGGTCTGAAATCCGTTGTGCAGTATAAGAAGCAATTATGAGCCAATCTCTTGCAATTTCTAACCTTTTGGTAGGCATTTTAGCAGCAATTATTTTTTCTAATTCGTCAAATGCCAAAAACGTTACTATGTTTTCCCCCTCGAATCCTTTGATTTGATTGTATTTAGTATTAACCTTAATACCATTGATTTCAGCATCCCTGACAATGGTTTTAAGACGTTTGATGTACCGACCCTTAGTATTCACCGAAAGTCCTTTTTCGTCTCCTAAATACTCTAAAAATGAATAGGCAAAGGAAGTATCGACATTATTAATTTTAAAAGTCGTCCTTTTATATTTTTCGTATTCCTTTAGTTGCCTTAAAAAATTACTATACTTCTTTATTGTGTTTTCTGAATAACTGTATTGAACATCATTTCTTTTGTAAGTCTTTTTGCTTAAAGAATTAACAAAGTTTTCTGCAAATACCGTCAAAAGCTCATTATCTGTTATAGGCTGCTCGTTATTAAATTTGAGAATAATTTGTTTTAACCATTTACCATTGATATCACGACTGCCTTTTTCGCTATCTTTTTCAACTTCATCAATTTCTGCATCAATTAATTCATAAAGATTATTTAGTCTTTTATTTAAATTTTTGATAGATGCAGTTCTCCCTTTACACTTTTGGCCGCTAACATCCCATTTCGTAGCGTCCTCTATAGTCAGCAACGTGGATTGCCTAATATCTAATACTCCGGATCGTATGCGAAGGTAAATTTTAGATTTCCCTATTTTTTGATAGGGATAAAAAGTAATTGTTGCCATGATAGAATTTTATAAACAATGCAATATACATTTTATCCCGGATTTTATCCCGTAATGGATCAATTTTATACCATCTCATTCAATTTCATTAGATTGTTGTAATGTGTTGAATCGAGTATTAATAGGGCTTGAAAGACAATGGAGCATAATGTAATCTAATTATTGCACCCCAAGAGGGGGAGCAAAGTAAGCCTGCAAACATCTAGTTTGCAGATTTTTTGTTTTCAGAATGATATTTTATCCAGCGATTTCTTCATAACCTCTAAGATTCTACCTCAAGCCTCTAATCCCTTAACCAAAAGCGTAGCAATCCAATAGCTTAACCAAAAACAGCTCATAAACCATCAAAAACTAACCCCAACCCCAATCTGTAACTGCGAAGTAAATTCAGTCGTGTTTAAAGGTGTTTTACTATCAAAGTAATAATCATAGATTATAAATACCTTAAACCATTCATATAGCGGAATATCCAATCTAAACTGCTCTAAGATCCTGTAATCTCCAAAGTTTTTATATAATGGCTGGTAATAAACGGTATTGGCTATAGAAAACCTTTCATTTTTCGGAAAATAGGAAAGGCTGATATAGGTGCTGTTTCTATGATTATAAAATGTAGTGCCGGCCCTGTCGCTATATTCTACCTCGTACATATAACTGTTGCCAAGGTAGCCCGTAAAATTCTCTTTGTCCATCCATTTTATGCGTACGCCCGCAGCGATAAGGTTTCTTTGTTGCACTACCAGAAGTTGATTGTATTGCCCCTGTACAAAAGCCTCTAACCGAAACAAGTCGCTGAGTTTATAATTGAACCGGGCATGTAAAAACCAGGAATTTTGCAAATTTCCATCATCGGAATCTATCAGTTTATAATTCCCAAGAAAGAGATAGATTTTCTTTAAATCTTTAGACTTAAGTTGGGTGGTAAGCGTTCCATTTATTTGATTTACCGTAGTTCCATCATTGCTACTATGGTTAAAGGCAAAATCAGCATTCAGCACAAAACGAGTAGAATCGCTCTGGATGCGCCGAGTCTCAATATTTACCAACTGGGCACTTGCCAAAATTGGAAAAAGCAGAAGAAGGAGGAGGAGTTTTTGGATAGCGAACAGATTTAGTCTGTAAAGATAATCACTAGGGTGTATTTTTTGAAAATTGTTTAATTTTGACAAGTACACAGTAAGAAATAAAACTCGTTTATGCTTTTCTGGAAGTTTTTAAATGAGTGCTCACAATCTGCAAAACTTCTTTTAGGTCTGCCCATACTTTTGAAAATCCAGAAATTCAAAAAAATCAGCTGTTTTATTTATAGAACCCTTAAAAATGGTTTTGAGTGGAAGGCTTTCCGTCTCGAACCACAAAACTCTTTGTATATTCATGGCTTAAATCACTTTTCATGATGCCAAAATTTCACTTCAGCAACCAACTTCTGTTTACCGCAATAAGCGTTCTTTTTTTATTTCCGCTGCAAGCGCAAAAACTGACCAAAAAAGAAAGAAAAATAGCCGCTGAGGTCGAAAAAAACAATGCTGAAGCAATCCAATTTCTAGAAAAAGTCGTCAATATAAACAGTGGGACGATGAATCCACAAGGAGTTAAAGCTACTGGTGCTGTTTTTGACGCTGCTTTTAAGTCCATAGATTTTAAAACCGAATGGATCGATATGCCGCCCGAAATGAACCGCGCCGGACATCTTTTTGCTTCTATAGAGGGAAATAAGGGCAAGCGCTTGCTGCTTATAGGTCATCTGGATACGGTTTTTGAAGAGGATAGTGATTTTCAAAAATTTGAACCGGTTAATGACAGCGTCGCAAAAGGCCCTGGCGCAAATGATATGAAGGGCGGCGATGTGATCATTCTTTATGCATTAAAAGCACTTCGTGAAACCGGCCTACTGAAAGATGCGCAGATTATTGTTGCCCTGCACGGTGATGAAGAAAGTACTGGAAAACCGCTCAGTATAAGCCGAAAATCGATTGTTGATGCTGCAAAACGCAGTAATGTGGCGCTAGGTTTTGAGACTTCAACCGGTTATGATAATGCTACTGTGGCACGCCGTGGTTCTTCTGGATGGAAGGTGGAAGTGACCGGAAAACGCGCCCATTCTTCGGGTATCTTTAATGAAAGTACCGGTGCTGGAGCTAATTTTGAACTGGCCCGCATCTTGCATCAATTTTATACGGATGTAAAAGGTGAAGAGTTGCTCACGTTTAATCCAGGGATGATGCTGGGCGGAACTACTATTAAGGTGGAAGAGGAAAAAAGCAGGGGCGAAGTTTTTGGAAAGAGCAATGTGGTCGCCCAGAGCGCTTTTGCCAACGGCGGACTGCGTTTTATTTCGGAAGAGCAAAAGGAAAGTGCCCGCGTCAAAATGCGGGAGATCGTAGCAAACAACCTTCCGCAGACTAGCGCGACCATTAGTTTTACAGATAGTTATCCTGCAATGCGCCCTACTGAAGCCAATTATGCTTTGCTAAAGGAACTTGATCAGGTGAGTCGTGATCTGGGTCAGCCTGCAGTAGAAGCTTACGATCCCGGCAAACGCGGCGCTGCAGATGTTTCTTTTATTGCCGAATATGTTGCGGCGCTAGATGGGCTGGGCACGATGGGCGACGGTGCGCATACGCCGGAAGAAACAGTAAATCTAAATACCATTGAAGCGCTAACCAAACGTACCGCAATCCTCATTTACCGACTTATAAACGAGAAAAGAAGTCCCCACCCAGCCTCACCAAAGGGGAGGAGCTAGACAAATGTCTATTTTATCAATTAATAGGTCATTTTTTGATGATTTTAGTCGTTTTCAAGGTTTTTTGGATGATTTACAGGAATATGTTTTCGCCTTTGGCGGAAGAATTCAGCATGAATATCACATCCGAGTAAAAGCTCCCCTCCTTGGGAAAAATCCCCACCCAGCCTCCCCCAAGGGGAGGAGCTAAAAAAATCGTCAGTTTAAGCCAATTAATAGGGTGTTTTATGATGATGTTAGCCCGTTTTTAAAGCTTTTTGGCTGATTTTTAGGAATATGTTTTCGCCCGTGGTGGAAAGATTTCAAAGAATTTCCGGATTCGTCTTGCAGCATCAAACTAATATCCGAGTAAAAGCTCCCCTCCTTCGGAGGGGCTGGGGGAGGAATTCAAAGTCTAGGAGAAACTCGGCTTGCCGCGGCCTTTGAGGCCAGAATTCCCAAAATGGAAATTGTAAGGAGCACCACTACAATATTTACTAGAGTAAGTTGCATAGGATAGGGAAGCTGTGGCGTGATCATCACAAGGTCAAACTGTAACTGTGCAGCCACAATGGCCACACCGATAAACAGGCCAAAAACGCCACCAAAAAATGTCATCATAGCGCCCTGAAGGAAAAAAACCTGCTTTATTTCCCTATAATTTGCTCCCAGGCTGTGCAGTGTTTTGATATTCTCCCGTTTATCTAGAATAATCATAATGATACTTCCCACCAAGTTAAAAAGTGCGATGATCAATACCAGCGTAAAAATGAGATAAACGGCCAGATTTTCGGTATTGAGCATTTTGTATAGCTTATCATTTAGCTGAATGCGCGTCTTTACTTGAATAGTATTGCCGAGCAGTTCTTGTACATGTTTTGCGGCGACTTCGGGATCTGTTCCCGGTGCCAGTTTTAGCTCAATGGAACTCAGTTGGTTTTCTTCATAATTCAGTAGACTGCGGGCAAAATTAATAGAAGTGAACACATAATTGTCATCAAGATCCTCATTGACCTGATACATGCCCGTAACCAGTACTTTTGAAGTGCTAAAAGCCTGGGCGGGGTTCGTAATCTGGCCAGTTCCCGGTTTCGGCACCATAATCTGCAAAAGGTCGTTAAAATTATTAATCCCAACAGATAATATGCGGTTGATACCAATGCCAATCACGCTTACAGGCTCTTCTTGGCTGATCCAACTACCAAAAATAAGGGTGCTGTCCACATTATTTACCTTGGGATAATTAGCGTCTACGCCCTTAATAAAGGCGACATGATTTTTACCTTTGAATTCCAGAAAAGCACGTTCTTCGACTATTTTAGAGAATTGAGCCACTTCGGGAAGACTATCCAGTTTTTGGGCTTCCGCCGAAGTAAATTGAAAAGTTTTCCCGGTAACCGGAAGTACTTTAAGATCAGGGTCAAAAACCGAAGAAAAGGAAAGGCTGAATTCCTTGAGCCCAGAAAATCCCGAAAGCACGATAAAAAGTGCTGCAGACCCAGCAACAATACTGAGTGCAGAGATAATGGTAATTATGTTTATAGCATTGTTGCTACTGCGTGAAAACAAATATCGTTTGGCTATAAACAGTGGGAATTTCAAAATCTGGCGGTTATGATTTTTTACGACGTGGCAATAGCTCCGGATTTTCGATGGGATCGTCGCCACCTTTGAGTGACTTGTCGATGCCGTCTATATATTCCAACGAATCGTCTATAAAAAAATGAAGTTCTGGCATACGGCGCAACTGGTGGCGCGTGCGCTGGGCAATCTCATGTTTTATAAAGGATTTAAGTTCTTTGAGCTCGGCTAATATTTCGCCGGCACGTTTGTTGGGAAATACGCTCACGTGCACTTTGGCCTGTGAGAGATCTGAGGTCACGTTCACCTTGCTCACCGAAATGATCATATCTTTTACGCCAGCCTCAAGCATGGCTTTTTGTAAAACATCCACAAGGTCCTTTTGCAGTACGCCCGCTACTTTTTTCTGTCTATTTGTTTCCATAGCACAAAAATACGGTTTTAATCCCACCAGCGGGATTTATTGGTAAAACTCTAATTTGAAAAGTTGCGAAATAATGCATTAAAATAGGTGGTTAAACCTGCCTCTGGCGGCAGGCCTGCCAATCGCGTTCCCATAGCTACCGGATCAGCGAGATGTCAGGATGAGAACAGAAGTCCGTTTACAAATTTTAAAATTTCTTTCAATTGCGTATTCCGTAGATTTCCCCAAGGGCAGTTGATTGCAAGAAAATATAACAAAAACCTAATGTTATTTAAAAAGGACTGTATTTACTTATATTTGAGCAACAGCGTACATTGATCAGTGGCACATTTTTAATTTGTTTAGCTTATTTTATTTTGAAAGAGAGAAAACCCAGTTATAACCACATAGGAGAATATGGGGTCATAGGCGATTGCAAAACCGTTGCGCTTATTCATAAAAGAGGTTCTATAGATTTTTTATGCTACCCGCACTATGATTCGCCCTCTGTTTTTGCCAAATTGCTGGATAAGGAAAAGGGTGGTTTTTTCAATATTATTCCAAAAGGGGATGGGTTTACCACCAAACAGCACTATATAAAGAGCACCGCCATATTGATCACGCGGTTCTTTTCTGAAAATGCTACTATTGAATTTATTGATTTTATGCCCAATCCTGAAAACCTGGAAGCTTCCAGCGAAATCATACGCGTAGTCAAGGCAATTAGGGGCGATTCTGCCTTTGGGCTCAATCTATCTATTAAATACGACTATGGAAGGGCAACCCACAAGGTGAATCCCTGCTCTCAATATCATGTGGTTTTTCCCTGTGACGGGCAGGATTGCATTTCGCTTGCGCTGAAAAGTAATATTCCGCTTGCGCTAAAAGAGGATGAAAGTGAAATGGATTTTTCCCTTAAGGAAGGGGAAGTGGCCATTTTTCAGTTTGAAGAGCATAAAAGTAAAGAAACGCATTCTTGGGCTCCCGATGATCTAAAGAAAGAAACCCAAAAAAAACTCAGTAAAACCAAACATTTTTGGGAAAAATGGATAAAAACATCCAATTATACGGGTGATTGGCGGAATTATGTGGAGCGTTCTGTCATCACGCTCAAGCTCCTCACCTCTTCAAAATATGGATCTACGATCGCCGCTGCCACTTTTTCTTTACCTGAACATGTGGGCGGAGAGAAAAACTGGGATTACCGCTATACTTGGATACGGGATGCGGCCTTTACCATGTATGCATTTATACGTCTTGGTTTTCTTACCGAAGCTTCCCGTTTTGTGACTTGGATTTATGATCAGATAGAGAGCGAGGTTGAAAAACAAGTAGAATTGCAGATTATGTACAGGTACCACGGCACGGCAGATCTCACGGAATCTACTTTAGACCATTGGGAAGGTTATAAAGGTTCTAGGCCCGTAAGGATAGGTAATGCGGCGACAGAGCAGTTGCAGCTTGATATTTATGGGGAGCTGATGGATACCATCTATTTATTTGATAAATACGGGGAGCCCATAGATTATAATTTCTGGCAGAAAATCGTCAAAATGATCGATTTTGTATGTAAAAACTGGAATAAAAAAGACCATGGTATTTGGGAGGTACGCGAGTTTAAGAAAGAATATTTATACTCAAGGATGATGTGCTGGGTAGCGCTGGACCGAGCGATAAGACTAACGGTAAAACGGTCGTTCCCGGGCAAAAAAGTGTGGAAAAAAAACAGGGATCTTATATTTGAAGATATCTATAAGAATTTCTGGGATGAAGAACTGCAATCGTTTGTGCATTACAAAGGGGCAAAAACCGTAGATGCGTCCCTGCTCATGATGCCTCTTGTGAGGATCATAAGCCCTTATGACCTGAAATGGAAGAAAACCCTAAAAGTCATTGAAGAAAACCTGATGTCTGATGTATTGGTCTATCGTAATCTGGGCAATAGTTATCCTGATCAAAAGAGCACTAAAAATAATGAAGGCACTTTTCTGATCGCGGCGTTCTGGTATATTGAATGCCTTTCCCGCGGTGGGCAGGTTGAGAAAGCAAACCATTATTTTGAAAAGCTCCTGGGTTACGGTAACCATTTAGGGCTTTTTGCCGAGGAGGTAAACTTGGCGGCAGAGCAACTGGGTAATTTCCCACAGGCATTTACCCATCTGGGGCTCATCAGCACTGCATTTTCACTGGACCGCACTTCAAAGAAAAAGGCTTTAAAAGAAATTGAACCTTACAAAATGTTTTGAGACTTTAAAATTCACACATGGAAAAAATAGATCATATTGGTATCGCAGTAAAAAATCTGGAACAGGGCAATTTATTTTACAAAAAGCTCCTGGGAAAGGCGCATTACAAAGTTGAGTTTGTTGAAAATGAGGGCGTAAACACATCCTTTTTTAAGATGGGAGAGAGCAAGGTAGAGCTGCTTGAAGATACTACTGGTAATAGTGCTATCGCGAAATTTTTAAAAAATAATGGTGAAGGCTTGCATCATGTGGCCTATAGCGTAGAAAACATTAAGGGAGAGATGAAACGCCTAAAAGAAGAGGGCTTTACCCTTATAGATGAAGAGCCCAGACGAGGCGCAGACGATAAGTGGGTGGCTTTTGTACATCCTAAAAGTGCCGGTGGCATACTTATAGAGCTGTGCCAGGATGTGCTTACACCAGATATGCCAGAATGGGATTAGGTAAACTGCTCATAAATTATTTGCGCCCTTAAAAAAATAGGCTTATTTTTGCGCCTGCTTGCTGCAAAGGTAGTAAAGCGGTCCTATAGCTCAGTTGGTTAGAGCACCTGACTCATAATCAGGTGGTCCCTGGTTCGAGCCCAGGTGGGACCACAGATAGAAACCGTAAACAATTGATATTTAATTGTTTACGGTTTTTTATTTTCATGCTGTACCGCTTTTTGTGTTGCCATAATGATAGCAAATAAAAATTCGTACTGATTTAATATGAGATTAGGACAAAAAAAAACCCGGGAGCTTGTCCGGGTTTAACTTTCAATTTTTTTAAGTGCAGCACCAATGCTAAATGATTGGCTGGGCACTATTATTACTGCAAATGTAAGTCAGAACTTATATATGGCCAAAATATTAACATGTTATAAACAAAATTAGTTTTTATATACATACCCCATTTTATCTTCGATAATCTGCTTAATGACCAAATTCTCTTTAAAAGAGTTAAATAAATCGTCTATTTCTAATGTGATTTTATCGCATCTACTTACTGAAATTTGTTTTAAAAAATAGCAAATTACCTTTATGGAAGAATCTAAAGAATGTCTGCTGTTATTATTAAAATGTAGTAAGGGTGTTGGTTTTATGGCTTTTGGGGTGTTTGAATCAAATAATAAATCGCTATGAGCACAAATGTTTCTTATAAACAAAATAGTTAAAAGATAATTCTCAAAAACATTTAAATTTCTAATTCCATATCGGTTAGATATTGTTTCTTTCAAAGCCTTATTGCCCAATGATAAGTACAGCGTTATCACACTTCCGAAAGTAAGGTATTCTAAAGTTTTCCATGCTGGAGCAAATATATCGTTAGGGTATTTTGAATGGTGCCTTTTAATTGTCTTATTGTCAGACTTAAATTTTCTGTTGTAATACTTGGGAAAGTCAGTCACATATTTTTTAGAAACAATTCTTTTATCTGCAAACCAAGTTGGGTTATCCGAATATTTATTTGACGCAAAATAAATCAGTTGAGTTTTAAAGTTTATTTCGATCCGGTTTATAGCCTTAATTAGAATATGTTTTAAATCAGTATCCAGATAATATAGATCAACCACATCTGAAAATCTTGTGCCTTTTTTTAGATTGTGATAATTATCAATTTCAAATGGATTCCAGTAAAAACCTAGACGGTAATAACCAATGTCAAGCAAAACTTCTTCAGCCTTTTCTTGACCCCAGTTCATATCCATTCCTCTATTAATTAATTTTTCAATTTGCTTATCTACAGTAAGTGCATTTTTCCCCATATAAGATTAATCTAGTAAAGTGAATTGATTCTTTATATTTATAAACTGACCAAAAGCAAAAAGGGATTTGTCGAGTTCTCTTAAATTTTCAATGTCATTGTTTTTAATAAAAGACATATATCTTTTAAAATAAAACTGTTCTTTAACTCTATTACTCATTGACTTATTAGATACACCAGAATAGTTTTCATTATTAATAAACAAGAAAGCCCTGTGCACATTTTGATCATACATAGGATATTTATCTGGTTGGATAATGTGCAATAAAAAAACCTTCCAAACCGCAGATACATTTTCAAAATCGCTTTTAAAATTAACGAGGCTAAAATCTGGACTGGATTTAAACATGTTAATTAATCCTATTTTGGATATAATCTTAATGCTTAGTGAGTTTTGATTAGATTTACTCAATCGTTTTCCATTTTTCCATGCATATAATTCTATAATATCATTCATATCAAATTGATCCTTGGATATTAATCTTATGTATTGTTGTTCATTTGGGTAAGAATATAACCTAGCCCAGAATGTTATAAAATCCTGAAGATTATTAGCTTTTATATTTTGAAGTACGGTTAATCTCATAGCTTATATCAATTGCCCCACCTTACCCACAACCTTATACTCCAGCTCGTCAAATTCATTAAAATGCGCCTTCCCGCATTTAATCTTTAATTGTTCATTACCGTGAAGCTTGGTCAAATCAACTTGGTCGGTTCCGGTATCTTTGGTTTCGGCCACAAAATAGATTTTCTTATCATCCTCAAAAACAAGTGCCCAGTCTGGGTTATAATTGCCTATGGGAGTTGGGATCTTAAACCAGTTGGGTAATTTGAAGTAAAACTGTATCTGTGGGTTTGTTTCGCAATCTTTGGCAAACTGATTTTCTACACCAGAATCTAAGGGAATGAATTCCTCGTAGATACTTTTATCTGGATCTTTTACGGAAAAGGTGTACTTATTCAGGTAAACTTCCAGCTCTTGCGCTTCAAATAAGGCCATTTGATATTCTGAGCCGTTTATATGCTGGTATGTGATACCATTTATCATTAAATCGTAAAGGGTGCGTTGAATGGCCTGTGAAGCAAGATCAAGGAATAACTGTGGATTGATCAATATATCTCCTATACGACCGGAGGCGACCAGAATATCCTGAATAGTAGAACGTGTTAGCTCTGTTTTGTTCTGGATATAGCCCAGAATATCAGGGATAGGCCAATAGAGATCATCGTAGCTGGCCACTTTATCACCCGCGTACTGGCTTTCTACCCCTTTATCGGTTATGTGTAGGCTTACTTTTGTGGAACGTACAGACGGGGATTTGATCGTGGGCAGTTCTTTTAATGCTTTGGCGGCGGACTGTATTAGTTCATCGCTTTTGTAATTGACCCGATAAGTAGTTTTCTGTTTGAGCTTTTCCCAAATTTCCAAAAACCGGGCATCTACCTCAAAACCTTTGCGGTATTTTATAGGGGTACGGTCGCGGGTTTTTTTGATCCTTCCTTCAAAACTTACACCGCAATCGTCCTCAATTTCCTTTTGAAGCGTTTTGGCAAAATCATCATAAGATTCATTGGCCACCACAGTTAATCGGTTTATATTCCTATCATAGGTGCGCCTGCCGCTTTGATCTACAGCAAGCCGCAGACCGCGGCCTATTTCCTGCCGCTTTTTAATATCTGATTTGGTTTCATTAAGTGTGCAGATCTGAAAAACGTTTGGATTATCCCACCCTTCGCGCAGTGCGGAATGTGAAAAGATAAACCGCAAAGGATTTTCTAAACCAAGCAGTTTTTCCTTATCCTTCATTATAAGGTTATAGGTATCATCATCTGCCTTTGTTTCGCCGGACGTATCTTTCACTTTTCCCTTGCGGTCTTGGGAAAAATAACCGTTGTGAACCGTGCCAACCGTGAATTTGTCAAGTTCAGCAAAAGCGGCTTTTTGCATGTACTCTTTATAGATTTCTTCAAACCAGATCGCGAATTTCCCAGAAACCGCGTTTCCCTGATCGTCATAACCACGGTAATTCGCCACTTTATCAATAAAAAAAAGTGAAAGAACCTTGATTCCTAATTTGTTGAGCCGTTTTTCTTTTTTAAGGTGTTCTTCTACGGTTTTACGGATCTGGAATTTCATCACCTCGTCTGTTAAACCGCCCTGACTATCTCCTTTATATAAAATACTGCCGTTGGATAGTGAAACGCAGCCGTTGGTAACGTCAATTTCCTCAATGATATAACCGTCTGCATAGATTTCGCGCTCGTTGGATAGTTTATACAGGTCTTTACCAACCGCCACGGTTACTTTTTTCTTTTTGACCCCGCTCTTGTCGTTAACGTTTATGATCAGTTTTGCGCTTACTTTTGATTTGGTAGCCGTGAAGGATTCTACCGCTATAAAAGCATCGTTAAACGCGTTTTCTTCAATAATGGAATCAACCTCGATCTGTTTTACCAGACCAAGATCATAGGCTTTTACAGGATTTAAACTATAGGTAAGATTATATTGGTTTTTATGGGTTGCCGAATAGCGAAGGGTGCAAAGTGAATTAAGGTTTTCTATGGCCGCAATACGCTTTTCGGTCTCCATTTTCTGCGGTTCATCAATGATCACAAATGGATTAGTGGTCTGAATAAATTCTACAGGTTTTCTGCCATTGGCCTTGTAATGCGCTTGATTGATGATATTTTGATCCTTTGCAAAAGAATCTATATTGATAACCAGTATTTCTATGTTATTATTGGTCGCAAAACCGCGCAGCGCGGAAACCTTGCTACTGTCATACACCTGAAAATTAACGGGTATGTTATCGTACAGGTTTTTAAAATGGGCACTGGTAATCTCCAGATTTTTTAAAACACCTTCACGAATGGCCACGGAAGGTACAACGATCACAAACTTTTTAAAACCGTAGAGCTGGTTCAGTTCATAAATGGTGCGCAGATAAACATAGGTTTTCCCGGTGCCGGTTTCCATCTCTACCGAAAAATTCATCCCGTCCAGTTCTTTAGATACTTTAATATCATTTGTGGACTGAATGCTTTGTAGGTTTTCCAAGATTTGATCTTGAGAAATTATCAGATTATTACTCACTCCATCAATGAGCTGTAGGGTATCTTTTTCGTTCAGGTCAAAATTAAACATACCATCTTCCAGCGGCTGGCCTTCAAAAAGGTCTGTTATTGATTTAATGGCATCTTGCTGAAATTGCAGATTGGGTTCAAAGGCTAATTTCATGCTTATATGGTTTTAAACTCGATCCCCGCATCCTTCATCTGTAGCACCGTATTTGTTTTAAGTTGGTCATTGTCCTGAAAAAGCTTGTCCAATGCGATTACTTTTTCGGGGTGTAGTTGTAGGATTTCATCTATAATTTCTTGATTGGCCTTTTCCAGCATAAATACCAGTTCGCCGTTGTTTATCAGGTGAAAGTCTGATATTGGTTCAATCTTACTATTAAGACTTTTACCGCTTTTCAGGATCAATTCACACACCATATTTTCTGTAGTGGCATTTGCCGCAACGGGATCAATAAATAATTGCATCTGTTCCTCCAGAGCTTTGGCATCTTTATTTTTAAGCTGCCGCCATTGCTTAAAGTTGCTATCTTCCAGTTTTAGCACTTTAAAGCCTATATCTAGTTTTTGATCCTGTTTTTCTCCTTCAAATAGTATTTCAGATTCCTTTTCTTCTTTTTGCGCCTTTTCTTTTTCAAGGATCTTATTGGACGATCTGCGGATACGTTCTTTAGCTATATCGGCGATACTTTTATATTTTTCATGACCATCAATTTCTTCTGACAATTGAACATTTAGAAAATGATTATTCGTTTTGTTCTCAAAGTTCAATTCCATTAACGCTTGTGCCGTTGTAGAAGTTCCACTAAAGAAATCAAGTATAGTATCATCATCATCCAGTACCATTCGCATGAGATGCTTGATCAACGTACTAGGTTTAGGGGTTTCAAAGACTGTATCTTTACCCATTATTTCAAAATATTCTTTCATGGCAGAATCGGTATGACCGACATCTTTTGAGGGTAGCCAAGTCCAAGGTACAAAGCCTTTAATTTCATCTAAATATCTGATTAGATTTGGCTGTAAATTAGAATCTTTACCGAAATATATTTTACCTTCTTTGTTAAGTTTATTGAATTTTTTTTCAGTTATACTCCAGCACCTTCCTTTTGGAGGTGTATGTTTTACTCCAGTTGGGGTAATAACCTCATAAAATTGACTTTTAGTAGCGTGGCCAGCTTGCGCACTCATGGGAACTGGTCTCCACCTTCCCCTTGGATCATCATTAGGGTTTTTATATACTTTCAAACTTTCTTCCGAGGGTGGTAATAACTTCCGTACAGTTTTAAAATCATCGTAAACTTTACTGTAAAGCAAAATATATTCATGAACAGTACCTATTAATGGTCTGTTATCTCTTGAGTATTTTTTTTGCCAAACGAATTGAGCGACGAAATTTTCTTCTCCAAATACTTCGTTCATCATCATTCTAAGGTTGTGTACCTCGTTATCATCAATCGAAATAAAGATCGCCCCATCCTTTTTTAAAAGATTTTTGGCCAAAAACAGACGTGGGTACATCATATTCATCCAGTTACTGTGGTATTGGCCGTTCTCTTTGCTATTCTTTTTAAACATGCCATCTTTGGTCATATAACCTTCGGCATCTTTATCGCCTACGCGCTTTTCGTAATCAACTTTGGTTTCAGAAAACTTATCGGGATATATAAAGGAATCGTTGCCGGTATTGTAGGGCGGATCTATATAAATCATCTTGATTTTATTGAAATAGCTTTTTTGCAGCACTTTCAATACTTCCAGGTTCTCCCCTTCAATAAAGATGTTTTCGGTCTCGTCAAAATTTATGGATTCACTTTTTACGGGTACCAGTGTTTTTGAGGAAGGGGCTTGCAGGATCTTAAATGCTTCGCTTTTACCGGCCCAATTCAAAACATAACGTTCATTGTTAAAATTCACATCTTCACCCAGCGTTGCCTTGAGCTTTTCCCAATCTACCTTGCCTTCTGCAAAAACCTCTGGCAGAATTTCCTTGAGCTGATTTAATTTTATTTCCTGTGGGGTAAGGCTGGTGCCATTCATAAACTGCTATCGTTAATTAAGAGTAGGCTGCAATTTATTCAATTATTTAATCTAATTGAATCCCACCGCCGGGTTTATTGCCCTGATATTTTAATTGAGAATTTAAAACGGGTAATAAATTACTGCTGGCGGTTTTGAGCGGCAGTTAAATGGTAGTTTTTTCAATTAAAATATACAACCGCTGTTCTAAAAAATTGGTCGGCGGTTGTGGGAATTATGAACCGCTAAGTCGCCGTTACGGTTAATATTGCAGTTTTGTTGCCGCCGGCTAGCGGCTTAAAACCGCCGTTTTTACTTGAAAAACGTCTATTTAAGCGGAAAAAACCGGTAATTACTGGCGGTTTTGGCGACGGTTTGCGTAGCGGTTAATCTGGCGGTTTTTGAGCGGTCATAAAAAAAGCAGTCAGCAAGCAACGGGAGACGTATCCGATCCGTATATGGGCTTGCATAACTGCCGTTTAAAAAGTGATACCGCGTGACTAGAAAATAAATCCACACCCTTGAGAAGTGCAATACCACATTAGATTTTAAAAGCCCTATTTATACAAGGACTCACCGAAGCTATCCAGCATCATAAATAGGGCTTAAAAACCGCTTCTGCATCCGTAGGCGGTATTCCTACAGTTTCGGCAATAAGCGGTTTAAAAAGTTTAATCTGGGCCAAGACTCACCGAAGCTATCTAGCTCCCAAATTGAACTTTGATTAAAAACCTTATTTGCCCAAAGAATCGCCGAAGCTATCAACTAGCACAAACAAGGTTTTGTTTCAATACCCCTTTCTCTAAGGATATACTTAAGAAATCTATCGAAAATGAAGCAAAACGGTTAGAAAATTCCTTTCTTCACCGCTAGGGCGATGCCCTAAAGTTAGTTGAAGTAAAGGGAATTCTGACAAAGATAACTTTTATCAGCTCAAATCCAAATCGAAAACATCTATAAGGATGTCAATTAGATGATTTTTAGATCTGAATTTTTCCAATTTTTGCTGATTTAGACTTTTGAGTTCAACTGTATTTTTAGGCTGCGCTTTATAATTAACCGTTTTGGATAATAACTGGGGAATAAAAAAATCAGCAATATCCAGCCCTGCGGATTTTTGTTGATCATTTGTTCTTTTTTCTAATAAATCTGAAATTTCGATATCAAAACCCTTTGCCCTTATTTTTCCGTCTTGTCCTGCCATAATTCAAAGCATGTTTGGCGGTTATTGTTGGGCAAAGAAGTGTCTGGATATAGGATTATTTTTCTATCTAAAATGCTATAAAATAAAGACGGTTTAAGGTTGGAAAGTGAACCCGTGGCCAGCCATAAAGATTCCGGCATAACCGCGCTCATGATAATCGCCGTTTTTTCGCTTTCTACAACCGCAATCGGTTTTTGAGGATAATTTTGTACCAAGTGCATTCCAAATAGGCATTGCCGCAGTTCAAAGGATTTCAGCTTTGCGGTTTTATGATACCAGTTGATATAGTTATAGGGTTTTTTAACGCGTTTTCCAGTTTTGGGATTGTAGAGCAGAATCTTACCGCTCCTAACGTCCTTTTTTTCATCTATCTGCCAGAAAATAGTGGAACCGTTCCAGTGGTTGCTGGTGCCAAGTTGATAATCTTTAATTAGTTTTTTTACAGTTGCTGTATCAAATAGACGTTTTAAGAAATCCACAAAATAATTTGGAGCGGTTAAATCAATAGATTGTGATACTGCTTTATTGTCAATTTTAGAAAACACGTATGATCTAGTCACCGTAGGCAAGTAGTTAAAAGATTGATTTTGGCCTTTCAGGTAATTGCCGATAGAATTATGATAACCACAGCTCATTTCACGGTCGCATCTACCATATTTCTCAGGAAAATATTCACGGGAATCAAAATTGAAATATCTAACAAACCGTTTTTTACCACATGCAGGGCAAGGGAATTTTTTTGAGGAAGTATCTAAACCGATTTTCATGTAAATTAGTTTATTGCGGTTCTTGCGGTTTCTGCGGTTTAGTTTTTAAAACGCTTAATTTCAATGTTTCGTAAATGAATAAAACCGTAATATAACCGCATGGGAGTTGTTGAAAAATGTGGTTCTATAATTAAATGATCTGAGGTTCTTGCGGAAGCTTTGCGGTTATATTTATAGTTATAATTCTGATATTCAGGAATTAACGATTAAAACCGCAAGAAACGCAAAAACCGCATTACAGTTTTCTTGAATAGGTTCCGTGGCCAATTTTTTGAAAATGCTCTTCTTCACCAATCCACTTTTCAATGGTGCGCTTGGAAAAATCTTTTGCAAGACCTAAATTAATAATTTGTGAAGTTTTGATTCTGCCAGTTGGTAATGACAGGTACCATGCTTTTTTCTTCTTTCCCATTTTTTCAAGTGGGTTGGATTTGTATGCCCTAACCGCTAAGGCATTCTTAAAGAAATATTCAGCAAGTGTTATAGATTTATTTACGATTTCAACGGAAACAATTAAATTTTCTTTGTCCTTAGTGGCCTTATGCTCCAGTTCAAAGGCCACACATTCCAGTACGGTAAATAATACTAGGAATCGATTAAAATACTCTTTGATTTTCTTAGAGGTTCCAGTGATATGGCTCTCTTCATAATGGTTCTTTTCGCCAAATTCATTCCACCAGCTACGTCTTACGATTTTAGCTTCCGGTGATAATGATATGAAATGATTAATCGGATTATCTCTGTACTCAAGTAAACTATCAAGAATTATATTGTAATTGTTCTTGTGTATCATATCCAGTTCACGGTCATTTTCTGGAACGAAGCTTAGAGAGCCTGGATCTACCCATAGTATTCTATAGACAAAACCATTTGCATCATAATCCTTTTTTAAAATTTCATGGAGTTTATCTCTTTGAATACCACCTATTATATTGACAAAGGCATCTTTTATCATGCTCATTTTCCCTACACGATCACTCGTTATTTTACGACCGTTCCATATTTCCAGATAGGATTCCATGTCGGAACCGCTGTTGAACCGCCCAAGGTTCTTTAGCCAGCCCAGTAATTCATCGGCAAGTATTCCAATCCCTTTTGGGTTTTGGCTATGAACTCTTGTTAAGGCTTCTAAAGTGAAATCCCTTAGAACGAGCCTTTTGCTCACCGGTTCTTTTTTGCCGTCTGGATTTGGGAGATAATCACTCATTTCGGATTGATAGGTGTCGTAAAAATCATTCTCCTTTTTATCAATGGGCGCAAAGGCTTCTTTTAGTGGGTGTGATTTTCCGTCACCGGAATCTCCAACAATAGCAATGAAGAGATTGCATTTGGTCACCCAGGTTTCCTTTATTTTCACCCTAAAACTATTGCCAATTGACAAGCTTACCGCGGATAGTATAGAAGCTGCGAAAAAATCGCGGTTAAAATTGAGGGTATCTTCTGCATTCAATATAAAATCTTGGATAATTTTCGGATAAACCTCAACAGGAAAAGAATTTGTATGTTTTTTTTGATCGTTTTTTAACTGATCTAGAGAAATGGTATTACTCAGATCATTCTGAAAATTGTTATCTTTACTCATATCAACTTTAAACTTTAAGAATATTATTAAGTTTTAACTCCTGTTAGCGCAGGAGTTTTTTGTGCGGTTTACAACCGCGGTTTTACCGGCGGTTATTCGACCCACTTGCGGTTTATTAATATGCTGATAAACAGCGTTTTGAATAATATATATAAAACGGTTAAGAGAAAACCGCCATACGTTTAAAAGGAAACCGCCACGGTTAAAAGGAAATAGCCCTCAAGATGAGGGCTATTTTAAAGCTTTGCTATTAGAATTCTCCAGAACCGCAATAACCTCTGATTTTTTAAATCGTACTTGGCGGCCAATTTTATAAGGTTTCAGGATTTTTTTATTACACCAATCATGAATTGTTGGGTAAGAAATAGAAAGCATTTCCTTAATTTCTTTTCGAGTGATCCACACATCCTCTTCTACTGGATGAAAAGATTTGCCAAATTCCTCTAAAGACTTTTTGATCCCTTCCAGAATTTCAGCTTTAAATTCATCTGGGGAAATGTTGTGTAATTGTGTGATGTTATTGCTCATATCAAATAGATTTTTATTTGATACAAAACTTTTGATTTTTTTACTTAAATGTGTTTCGGAAGTATTCGGAAATAGTTCGGAAACTATTAACTTGGTTAAGTTAGTGTATTAAACATAGCTTCACATGATTTAAAAAATTCTAAATCTTGAGTTATATCCTTATCTTTATTCGACTGAAGTTTAGAAATGTATCCAAATTCCCCTTTTATAAAATTTTCAAATCTTGTTTTAGAACCTCTGTATTGTTTTAGTAGTGCTTGACCTGCAAAAATTCGATAAAGATCTGAATAAGTCCCTTTTTGAACTTTAGGATGTTTTGTTATGCAAAAATGAAAAAGTTCGCACGCATAAGCATTAATGAATATTTCGGGGAACCGGTTGATTCCGGCTTTTACATTTTGAATCGAGTAAAGTTTCTCGCCTTCCATAAAGAAATCCTTCAAGTATTCTGCAAATTTATATTCAACTTCAAAATCCCGCCACATATCAAGAAACTCAGGTCTTCTTTCGTAGAAAATAATTGGGTTGTTTTGTAGATAATTCATTAAATATTGAGAATCTCCGTGACTTATTCCACCACTGATGATGTTGATTATCATTTGTTGTAAATAATAATCTTGGCTCTTTTCAGTACGCAAATAATAGTATTCTCCTAAGCCAAATTTATCTTCTTTAGCTAAACACAAGATTACCTTTTTATAAGTGCTTTTAATATGATCTTTCTTATCATTTTCATCCAAAAAACAATGCAATTCCATTTGAAAATCAGTTTTTCTATGAAATAATTCTTCCTCAATTCCAGAAGTAATTATTTTTTTGAAATGTGATTTTAGCTCAGTATATAAATCATCGCTAATCCTGTATGCGGCACCTTTCAATTTTTCATAATTACCCGGAAAAAATTCTTTTTCCTTTCTGCGATTATCAAAGGATGCCCCAGTCATATTACTTCTACGATCATAAACATGTTCTGAAAACTTGTAAACACCAAGTTTTATAAGATATTCTAATATTTCGGACGCATTTTTCTTTTTGCTTAGAGTAATAGGATTAATTATACCTGCAAACTTTGTCATAAATCGTAATCTGTAATTAATTAAAAAATTCATGGGAGGCTAACCGCTTCAGACGCTCATTAGGTGTTATTTTAATGTATTTCAAAAAAACTGCTTCTGATTTATGGCCACTTATGGCCATTATATCTATAGTGGATAAACCGGCCTTATAAGCATTGGTGCAAAAACTACGTCTGGCCGTGTGATTAGTGATCAATTGATATTTTTTGAAGGAGGTTTTTTCTTTTGAACCGCCCACCGTTCTTTCAATTTCTACATTCTCGTTTATGCGTGCTAAGCGGCCTATGGTTTTCAAAGTCAAATTTATTTTCTGTTCTGGCATACTTTTAGGCGGTTTATTGCCATTCTTTTTTAAAATTTTATGCACTTGAGAATTGATGGGTATTTCAACAATTCGATTTGTTTTCGCTGCTGTTATTTGAATATACTTTGTTTTGTCTGGAAGTTCTTTAATATTTTCGTTAGTCAATCTATTAAAATCAGAAACCCTTAGACCAGTATAAGCACCTATTAAAAATAAGTCTCTGGCTCTATCAGTTTTAGTATCTTCCAGATTTAGATTTTGAATGGCCTGCAACTCTGCTAGGCTTAGATAGATCGCTTGTACATCTTCACTTATCTTTGAAAATCCAGATTTTTATGCAGCCCTCTTTCAAAACTAGAATTCATTATAGTCTTGAGGATCTTGATCTGCTTACCTATGTAATTAGTGGAGTAATTTTCTTTTTGTAAAAAAGCTATAAAGTCATCATAGAAAGAAAGTGAAATATCGTCGAAACTAACTTTATATTTTCTTTTACAAAACCGCTCCAGTTTAACAAGAGCGGTTTTATAGCCTTTTATGGTGCCAAGTGAAAGCGGTTTTTTAGTTGAGGGATTTGAGTTTGTAGTATAGTAATCTATAAACCATTGATAGTATTGTATAAGATCTTTTTCCTTTTTCTCTTCAATAGGTTCATTGGAAGTGAATTCATCTATATGCCTGTCCGTAACTTGTACCAAAGACAATAAATTCTTAACTTTAAGAAGTGAAATCTAAAAATTAAAGTTATGAATTTAGGTGAATTTTTTAAACAATATCCAGATGAACAGTCTTGTATAG
>Ga0314772_1000020_pt1 | contig 89514 bp, 104 predicted proteins | sample MetaGCBIW2018_FD_204520 | JGI IMG/M metagenome (GOLD analysis project Ga0314772, IMG submission 204520) | Cryopeg brine microbial communities from Beaufort Sea near Barrow, Alaska, United States - CBIW 2018 | ecosystem: Environmental > Aquatic > Marine > Coastal | place: USA: Alaska | collected... | reverse complement strand
GCCCGCCGTGGCGCTTTCAATGACATACCAGTAGCAGATGCCGAGCTGGTAGCGCCGGTGGACGAAGCGCTCCCGGTTCCCATGCTTGAGAATGCCGAGCCCCAGGAGACGGCAGACGCCATACCTTCCTTCTCAATGCCCAAGTTCGACTTGGGCGACAATGCGAGTGGACGAGAAGATGCTGGCGATGCCATACCCGAGGTTGAGCAGCCGATGGTGGTGCCGTTGCTCGAAGAGGACGATGAACCCACACCCGCTCTTACCTGGGGCGCGGCGCCCGTCGCTCCGGAGCTGGCGATGCCCGAAGTGGCAGAACCTGCGCCGCAGTATGACGCTGCGCCGCAGGCGCCCCAATACGGCGTCGAGCAGGTGTCTCTCGAGACGGGTCCAACGTTCGCTGAGCAGTTACCGTCCACGCCCCCCGCGCCCGTGGGCGAGCCGCTCTCGGTAGGCACGGAACCCGCGCCGTACTCGCCTGCCCAGGGTCTCGACCCCGGACAGCTAGCCGCCTTGACCGCGACTCCGAGCATGGATGAGCTGATGGCCGGCGAGGACGACGACAAGCCGAACTTCTTCTCGCGCCTTTTTGGACGCGGAAAGAAGGGTACAGAGGCACCAGCGCCTGCCCCACCAGCGCCTGCCCCACCAGCGCCCACCTCAGCATCGGCCGCTCCCGTATCGCCGTTGCCCTTCAACCCACCCACCGCGCCTGTCAACCAGTCGCTACCGCAGGGAAGCGGTGCTGAGACGCGCGGATTCGCGCCAGCGGGGGAGGCCGCAGCCGCCGAGTCGCACCCGGTGTCTGCTTATCCACCTGTGCCGCCACCCCAAGCGCCAGCTGAACCCACGCCTGTGGCAACCACGCCGCAACCCGTGGATCAAACCAGGGATGCCCCTCAAGCATCGGCCCCACAGCCGACCTTCGCGCCACAGCAGTTCTCGCCCAACGAGCAGCAGTCCGATCCTGATGCAGGTTGGCAGACGCCCCAGGAGGCGCCTGTGCCGGAGCCCGTGACGGCGCCGAACATACCTGAGGCCTCGCGTTTCTTCGCCCCCCGCGGCGACAGCGCGCCGCAGCAGGCCGCGTTCTCGCCTGACCAACTAGCGAGCCCGATGGGTTGGGAGGCCGCCGGCGCGAGCGCGCTGCAGGCCGCTGAGCCTGACGTGCAGACGTCCTACAGCCCCAAGGTGGACCTGGATTCCGATCATGGCGGCGGGTCTGACCTGTCGAGCGTTTTCAGCGAGTTCAGTTCATTGTCGGCCGAGCGCCCTAAGGTGGAAAAGACTCGCGCCGGCCTCCAGAAGCGACGTGCAGACGACGCGCCTCCGGTCGCGGTCACGCCCATCGACTTGGATGTGGTGGTCGCGCCGCGCGAACGCAATGCCGACGACGTACGTTCACGCTTCAGTAGCTTCTATTCAGGAACTGCCCGCGCACGTTCTGACGCGGCGGAGTTCGAGCGGTCGCAGACGGCTACGGAGTCTAAGGAGTGAGAGTATGACCTACAACAACGAACCACCGCTCCAGCCCAGGAGCAGCAAACTCAAGGAGGAGCAGTGACCGCGCTCAGTACTGAAGCCACTAACTTTGGATGGCTCCTGGATAACTTTGTCCAGACCGTACCCGGCACTCGCCACACCTTGGTCGTCAGTGCTGACGGCCTACTGATGGCGATGTCGAAGAACTTGGACCGTACCGGTGGCGACACTCTCGCCGCGGTGGTATCTGGCATGGCGTCCTTGACGCGCGGAGCAGCGCGCCAGCTTCAGGCAGGTGAGGTGCGGCAGTCGATCATCGAGATGGACGAGCTATTCCTGTTCCTGATGAGCGTGTCTAATGGCTCAGTTCTGGCCGTAGCCGCTGACTCCACCTGCGACGTTGGGCTGGTGGGCTACGAGATGACTCTGCTGGTGTCTCGCACGGAGAACGCGCTCACCCCACAGCTGATCACCGAGATGCGCCAGCACCTCCCCACGGATGGCGCTACCCGCGCGTAGGCGACTATGACGGATTTATCGATGACACCCGAGCACGGCGACGAGGAGGCGTACACAGTGCGCCCCTACGCCGTGACAGGTGGCCGCGTAAGCGCGGCGAGCGTGGAACTCCCCATGGAGGCGCTCGTCGAAGCACTGTCCGACCCTCAGGTTTTGCGGGGCCTCACCCCGGAAAAGAAGAAAATCCTGCAGCTCGCTGCAGGGCAGTACCAATCCGTGGCTGAACTCTCGGCTCATATCCGGCTTCCGCTGGGTGTGGTCCGGGTGCTCGTGACGGATCTTGCCGATCAAAATCACTTGAAAATTCACACCGGCGGCACGGCGAGCGATGCATCTACGCACGACGAGTCCGGCCGAGTTTCCCTCAGTCTCCTGGAGAGTGTCCTCGATGGCATTGCAGCCCTCTGATGCACCGGTAGCGCCCAGCGCTCCCAGTGCCGCCCCTACCGTAGTCAAGATCGTTATTGCGGGTGGATTTGCCGTGGGCAAGACCACCTTCATTGGCTCGATCTCTGACATTGATCCCCTGAACACTGAGGCCGCCATGACGGAGCACTCGGTGGGCGTCGACGACGCTGGAGGGGTCACCGACCGCAAGACCACCACAACCGTGGCAATGGACTTTGGGCGCATCGCGCTCCCGGGTTCGCTGTGGCTCTACCTGTTCGGTACCCCCGGACAAGATCGCTTCCTGTTTATGTGGGACGACCTGGTGCGTGGTGCCATCGGCGCGGCCGTTTTGGTCGACACCGAACGCCTCGACCAGTGCTTCCCTGCCGTGGACTACTTTGAAGGCAAGGGCATCCCATTCGTGGTCTGTGTCAACTGCTTCGATGGCGTCGCGCGTCACCAACTGGAAGACGTGCGCGAGGCTCTGGGGTTGTCGCCCCAGACGCCCATCATGTACACCGACGCACGTGAGAAGGCGGCTACCAAGCAAGCCCTCATCGCTGTCGTCCAGCTCGCTATGAAACGTCTCAAGAACGACTGACGATTTTTTCGTTGCTGCGGGCGGTCCACCGTCAAGGGGAGTCGCCCGCAGCCGTGTACGGGGATAGTGTGTGACCTGTGATTTACGTCGACGGTACCGCGCTGATCCGCTTCCTCCCGGGAGTGCGGTACTTCGACGAGTGGAACGAGTGGGCTGTGCCTCGCATCGGCGCTCTGGTGACGACTCAGCTGGGTCTCACCGAGCTGCGCCAAGCCGCCGAACTTTTTCCGCGTGAGACCAAGACCAAGGCGTTCGACATTGTGGAGCAGGTGCGGGCCAAGATGCCTGTGATCCGCTTCTCCGACGAGAATGTTTCCGTGTCCACACATGCCTCGGTGGTGCTCAAGCCCTTCGCGGCGCTCCACCTGGGCGCTGCGGTTGCGCACAGTGCGATCGACACGATCGCCACCTACGACGGTGACCTCGCGCGAGTGGCGGACCTGTATGAGCTCAAAGTCATCTCCCCGGGCTTGTACCCCGGATGGCACAACGGTACGGCGAGCACGCAGGATTAATCGAGCCGTGGGACTGAGGGAGCCCCTTCACCTGGCATAATCGCACGGTGGCGCATTTGCGTTGCACCCAGGAGAGTTGACCGAGCGGCCGAAGGTGACAGTCTTGAAAACTGTTGAGGCGTAACCCGCCTCCGCGGGTTCGAATCCCGCACTCTCCGCCACTGCGCGCTAGACGCTTTGGTAAGTGACGCGCGGGACAGGTAGTGTGTGTTCTCGCGAGGAGACGTCGCATAGTCCGGCCTAGTGCGCATCCCTGCTAAGGATGTGACGGAGCAATCCGTCCGTGGGTTCGAATCCCACCGTCTCCGCCAAACATGACCCCCGTTATTCACTGGTTTACCAGGGAAAGCGGGGGTCATTCTTTTTGGCAAAAAGACGATCCAGGGGTTAGCGGCGGATTCGTGCGGTTGACACAGTCCCAGATGCGACGCATGCCCCTACTCGATGTCGGGGCGTAGTGCTACGATCACACACATCACGATCAGCCCGCTGCCGCAAGGCGCGGGCTGATTTTCTTTTAGCGAGGTAGCGCATGGTGGAGTACACAAAGAAGTGGCTGCCCCTCGGGGATCAGGTAAACCGTCTGGTCGAGCGCGGGCTCGAGGTGGTGGACACGGGCCGCGCAGAAGCGTTCCTGCGATCGATCGGCTACTACCGTGTCACCGGCTACTTGTACCCGTTCCTCGAGTCCGAGGAGTACCTCGATGAGAAAGACAGCACACGGATCCGTGTACTGAACAAGTACCAAGTAGGCACGGCGCTGCAACACGCGGAATCGATCATTGACTTCGACCGACAACTGCGCCTTCTGGTTATGGAAGGCGTCGAGCGCATCGAGGTGGCTGTGCGTATGCGAGCGGGGTACATACTCGGACGCTCCTCCGCGTTCGCGCACGAGGACCCGGCTTGCTTCGACGACTCGTTCACCAAGTCTGGCACTGACAGCCGCAGCCCGAGGGTGAGCAAGCACGTCGAGTGGCTGCAGCGTGTCAAGGAACGTCGAGACAGGTCTGACGAGCAGTTCGTGGTCCACTTTCGCGAGAAGTATGACGACCATATGCCTGTATGGGCTCTGACCGAACTGCTCGAGCTCGGGCAGCTCTCAACCCTCTATCGGGGGATGCTCCAAAGAGACGCTGAAGAGCTCGCTCTTGCATTTGGCGTCCCGAGCAAGAGGATGATGACCAGTTGGCTTGCCAGCCTGAACTACGTGCGGAACACAGCCGCGCACCACGCCCGGCTATTTAACCGAAAACTTCAGAATGCGCCTTCGCGGCCAACGGTGGGAACCGTCCCGGCTCTCGATCACCTCCAAGCGCCGGATGCCCCCAAGAGGGACTTCGGCACCTACAACGCGCTGGCGATCGTTGCCTACCTCCTGCAGTCGATCGATGCGGAGCCAGCTTGGGCCCGGCGCCTCACTGAACTCCTGCGCGCGTTCCCGACGTCGCACGCGCTGACGATTCAGTCAATGGGTGCCCCCGAGAACTGGGAGTCGCTAGAGCTCTGGAGCGCGTGAGTCCTTCGCCAACGGCTACGGCCTCTCCACAACAAGCTCGGCGGAGTCCTCGAGCCATTCGACGGGCTCGGCAGTGACGCCAGCGGCAATGAGCCGCGCGGTCTCGCACCAAGACGTCACCGTAGCGATCGCGAGGTGAGCCTGCCCGGTGCTGAACGATGCACGCGCTGCCTTGAGGACGTCCTGTGCGCAGGTCTCGCGGTCTTCAGGGTTAAGTGCCAGCATCCAAGGAAGTCGATCGGCTAGATGCTCAGCGAAACTGTCGCGACCGCCAGTAGCGGAGATGACCAGGTCGCCCGCCAGCCTGAGAAGCTGGTCGCGTACATCTGCCTCAGCCTGGGGCAGCAGGATGAGGTTGGCACCATCACGACGCGTGATTTCGACACCGTTACCGTCGGCTGCGGCGAACAGAGCCTTCGAGTTGCGGCTAAGTTCAGATGACTTGAAGCTCGGTCTTTGCCCAGAGGTGTTCACGCATAAAGTCTACTTCAGAACGTATTCTGAATGCTCGTTTCGCTGAGCGGCCGCGGACTCGGGTCGTACGGAAGCGAAACAGCACATGTTTGACGGGGTGCGGCCGCAGACTTACACTTGTCATGTACATGAAGTACATCGTGTACATACTTGATTGAAGGTGGTCGCTGTGAGCGCTCAGATATCCGAACCCCATACCCCAATGCCAGCCGTCGTGGACTACGCCACCACCGCGGCCGCGCGGAGCAACTTCAAGTCCGTGTTGGACGTTGCCGCTACTGGCAAGGCTGTCACCATTGGCCGCGCTACGGGGTCTACCGCCGCAGTCACGGACGCCGAGCAACTGCGCCGCTACTTCGAGCTGACTATCCCCGCTCGCGCCGGCGTTGTCATCGAGAACGGTAACTACGTGGTGATCATGGAGGGCCAGCCTTTTGTCACTGAAGGCGCTACGCTCGAGGATGCGCTGCAGGACATGGTCCTGACACTGCGCGAGTACGCAGAGGATTGGTTCGCCCGTCTACGCTCAGCACCCAATCACAAAGACCAGTGGGGCTTGGTTAACCTCGTGAAGTTGTCCTCCGACGAGCAGCTGGAGGCGTGGCTGCAGGCATGAGCAAGCACCCGGCGGTCACCCGCGAACACCACGACGACTTCTGCGTGACCGAGAAATGGGAACTGGTCCGTGGCGCAACCGGCAAGCCGGTCAAGCACCACCGCACGTATGAACTGGGTCTGTGGGACGGCCGTATTCTGCGTACCCGTATCTCGAAACCTGTCAACAGTTCCGTATACGGCAAGGCCATGTGGTCGCACATCCTGCGCGAACAGTTGTGTGTAAGCACCGACGAGTTCTGGGGCTGCGTCAATAACGCGGCGCTGCCTGACAGGGGCGCCCCGGCGCAGCGTGTCGTGCTCGAGCCCTTGCCGCTGTACCTCGTCAAGGAACTCACCAGGCATGGCGTCAGCGCAAGCGAGCTCGACGGGCTCACCCCAGCGCAGGCGCAGGAACTGTTAAATGACCGAATAGAAGCCGCGGGCTAAGCAACAACCGCGAGCCACTTCGCCCTTCGGCGCGTCACCGTCGCGAGGCACTGTCTGCTGCCTACGGCGCGTCGAACTTGTCGCTATCGCGGATGCTGCCAGGGATGCTCCACCCGTCGCCGAGGTCACGCTCCCATGTAAAACCTCGCTCCTTCGCGAAGTTCTTCGCATCACGTGCTTCTGGGTCGAACATCAGGAACGTGGTGTCTGCCTCATCATCTTTGAAAGCAAAGAGCACCCGGCCCTGATCCTTCGCGTACCAGACAACTAACGTTGCGCCCGGAGCAGACCTCTGCGCAGCCTCCTCGTCTGACGTCGTATCTCGGCACATTTCCTCCGCGCTTTCATCGGTGGCGCAAACTAGGCTGATCGTCCAACCGATCCGCACAGCATCGGGCTCGGACTCGGCGAGCTGGGCAATGTACGCTGCCGCCGATTCGTAACCGTCGCGGTTATCTGTAAATGATTCCTCTGCCGCGTCGACGTTCTGCGCACGGGCATCGTCCTGAAACTTCCAAATCGACCAGCACACGAACCCAATTCCCAACGTCACCGCTACAACGCCCGCAACGAGCACCCCGACGACGACAATCAGGACGCGCACCGCAGTAATCCGTGTCCGCACACCGGCTTCTTTAGAACTGTCCATCTATGTCCAACTCAAAGGTTGCAAGCGCGATCAGCGGCACGTACTTGCCGTCGAACCGATCGTAATGTTGAAGCGTAAACCAGTCGACATTAGTCGTGAGGTGAAATGACGACGGCCAAAGATGTCAGCGAAGCCGGGCAAGTGCCACCAACCGGTCCACAAGATCCATAGTGAAGAGCCACTTTTCTCTGGTAGATCAGGGGAAACCGTGTTTCTCCGTTGATAGCCCTTGAGGGCGTGGGGGTTCAAGTCCCCCCTCGGACACCAGTGTGATGTCTCGGGACATCGTTTACAGGTGTCTCGGGAATTTGATGACGAGAGCCCCTCTTTTGCGAGGGGCTTTTGTCATTTCTAGGGTGGCATGCTGGGTTAGCGGCATGCTGGTCCCGCCACGCTGCGTGGGTTCGTCATGTGCCGTCGTCACGTTCATATCCTTGATCGTTACGTGATGACGGCGCCCACGTGCGCTCCTGGCTTTACATTCGGCAAATCGGGCGTTGGGACCGCACGAAGCGGGGGAGAGGTTCAGCCTGGTCGCGGCCTCGGTGACGGACATGCGGCAGACCCTACCGCTTGCGATGATTGCTAGAACGATGACGTGCTTTCGATCCGTGGCGGCCATGTCTCATCGTCACGGGGTGTGAACGATGTCGCGACACATGTGTAAACGATGTCGTGAAACCCAACACCACCGTCTCCGCCACTTCGTGCCTTCGGGCCCGACAGTGTAAACACGAGGATGCAAGACGGTATACTCGTGAATCGGCTTAACAGCCAGCGCGCCCGTAGCTCAACGGATAGAGCATCTGACTACGGATCAGAAGGTTGGGGGTTCGAATCCCTCCGGGCGCACACCTGAGAACACGAGTTCTCCGAAGCCCCGATCTGGCATAGGCCCGGTCGGGGCTTCTGTCATTCCCCACTGCAGCCAATAGACCGGCGTGCCCGTCACGAGTGCCCACTGCTTGATAACTAGCGCGCGGGGCTCGGACTTGCCGTTCTCGTAGTTCTGCACCGTCGCGCGGCCGATGCCGATGCGCTCGGCGAGTTCGAACTGGTTGAGACCCTTTGACTCGCGCGCCTTGCGCAAACGGTCGGGTCGGTCGAATTGCGGAATCATCGCTTCCTCCAACTAGTGCCTATGCATAAGTTAATGCATCACGACCACTCGCGCAAGTGGAGTCCCCAATGCGACACGCCGAATCGGTGCGTATGCATTGACATATGCAACTGATGGGCGTAGAACTGTCGCCATGCAGATGCACACTTCAATGCAAGAGTTCGGTGACCGAGTCACCAGCGCACAGGCGGCAAAGATCCTGGGCGTCGATCACAGCACCATGAGCCGGTGGTCGTCGGGACCTGACCCGCGACTGACAGCAGTTGAGCAACTCCCCGGTCCAACGGGCCCGAAGATATTCCTGTTGGCAGACGTCACAGCGCTCGCGGCGAAGCGTCGCAAGGAACTCGAAGCGAAGCTAGCCCGCATCAATGGGGTGGCGTCATGAGCGCCCTACGTACCGGTGGGTCCGTTGATGCGCTCGATGTCGCTGATCGTCCCGTCGCCGCGTTCGCAGTACATCTCGACAACGAGGTCCGACGTGACCGGGTAAGTCTCGATCCAGTCCTCATCCCATTCCATGCGGATGGTGGCACCCGTCTTGGCTGCCCTCAGGATGCGTTTACGAAACGCCTCGGGGTCAAAATCGTCGAGCATGTCGGACTCATCACCGCCGATGCTTACAACCCAGATGTCGCTGGTTTGCTTGGCTGCCTCGAGCGCGTCGGCTTTCACTTGGGCACGCTTCGACTTGGTCGCGGCAGCGCGCGCCGCATCAGGGTTTCGACGCTCGATGTAGAGCCGCCACTCAGTGGAGTGCGTGACATGGGCGAGCACCCACGCAGGTGCACTCTCGCGTGCGGCGCCCTCGATGAGAGCGATAAACTCGCCGACCCTGCTGGCAGGCATGCTCCCCGCACGGTGACCGTCAAGCATGACGTCGACACCAGCGGCGTGATTCGGCTGCAGAGCCACAACGACGCCGTCAACGCGCGCTGCGCCCGCACCACCTTTAGCCGTCATGACGCGTGCGATCAGCGCGGTGTCGAGCAACTGTACTGCAGCTCCTTCGTCGACCGATCGCAACCCAGCGGAGACCTCGGGAGCAACAGTAAGTTTCAGCGTGCCTTCCGGCTTCGTATTGCCGCGCCCAGAGTTCGCCGCGCTTGCCTTTCTCCTGAACAATCCCATCGTTCTCCCTCTCTTTGGTGTACGCCTCACGCTAGCGGTGCGCACACCGGCACGCATGTGGTGGTGGCGTCATGAGAATCGACGACGTTTCACTTCTGCGCCGTCAACTCGCGGACACCCGTGAGGAACTAGATGCCGCGCTCGCGACGATCCGCACTGTCTCGGATCATCTTCACGAAGCCAAGCGCGAAGTCCGACTGTTGGGGAACGCCCTTGAGGCTGCGCGCACGGCACGGTTCCGTGTCCGCCGATCTTCACCAACCACCGAAGTCGAGTCCGCCCCCGTTGTCGGAGACGTGAAGGTGTCGTCCCTCCCGCAAACGGTCGTCGTGGACGGAGTCGAAAAGACTCTTGCGGTCGAAGTCGGACAACTCCCCAACGACGCCGGGATCCAGTGTGAGCGCGTTGAGTTCCGTGTTGTCGGAGACCCAGCGCGCTACCTCGTCTCCAGCGGACGTCTCGCCCGTGAACATGAAGTCGACGCCTTGGTCGAGCACGTATTCCAACTCGAGGTACGCCTTGTGACTGACCTTGAACGTCGTGTCTCCAACGATGAAGTTCCCACCGAACTCACCCATGATTTCCCCGATCGTGTCGACGCAGAGGCGGATCCTCTGCGTGCTGACTCCACGATAGGGGAACCCTCGACTCGGCGTGAGGCCATACCCCCGGCCTCCGCCGAGTCGGACACGGGGGTGGCGTGATGAGTGTCCCGACGAGCGCGATGGTCTTTGAACCGGCACCTATTCCCGAGACTCACCTGGCGCTGCGGCTCGCACGCCTCCAGGCACTCGACGCCGCGGAGCACCTGCGTGTGGCACGCAACGCCCTTGACCAGGTGTCGATCCTCGACCCCGCCCGCTTTGTCGCGGAGGACGTCGCGGATCGGATGCGTACAGCGACAGCGCAGATCACCGACGCCCTCGAGATGCTCGACAACGTGGGGGTGACCTCGCGATGACGATGGTGTCGCACGACCGCGCGCGTGTTGCGAAGGTCCACGGTCAGCAACTCTCGATCGACGATCTCCTCATTGACCATGAGACGGCGTTCATGCGCATCGTCGTCGCGCTCAAGCCTGGCACTGACCTGACCTTCAACTCGATCCGCGAGTCCGTCGACGCGGCCAAGATCCCCGCGAAGCAGCGTGCTGGTCTGATGCGAAGGGCGTGTGCGGACGGACTGCTCGAGCCCGTGATGCTCACGGTGATGGGCCAGGCGATCCACGCGAAGGTCCCGTCGACCGGTGCCACCGCCCACGGCGCTCACGTTGCGGTGTACCGCCGCAGCGGTTACCAGCCGGGGGTGACGGCATGAACATCCGCCTCTATCTGAACGTTGACTGCAACTGCAGGCGAGCGAATCACATGCACGACACCCGCGTGTGTTACGTGATCGATAAGTGCAGGTGCGACTTGTGCAGGCACGCATCGAACATGGCCGCGAGAGTTCACCGCCAGCGCCTGATGTATGCCCAGTTCGACCCCGAGAAGTACGCGGCCTATGTGGACGCATCGTCCGCTGTTACTCACCTGCGGGCCCTGCAAGCTGCCGGGCTTGGATGGAAGTCCGCAGCGAAACGCGCAGGTCTCACACCGTCCGTGATCTACCCATTGCTGTATGGCAAGCCTGACCGTAACGGCGGGAAACCCCGTACCAAGTGCCGCAAGGCCACACGTGCCGCCATCCTCGCAGTACCCGTTCCGGCACCTGAGGAACTACTCGGCGGTCAAACCATCGACCCCACACCGTCACTGAACCGCGTTCGTGCTCTGATGCGCATCGGCTACAGCATGAGCCAGATCGCACGCGAGGCCGACGTCGACCACCAGGTCATCCGGTACCTACGTTCTCGTCCTTCCACGAGCGTCCGCACCCACAAGGCTGTGCGCACAGCGTTCCGACGCCTAGGCATGACCCCCAACGCTCCTACTGAGTGGCGCGCGAAGATCGCCGCAAATAGGTCGATCAGCCGTGCCATAGGGGAGGGCTTTCCCTCGCCCCTGGATCTTGATGAGGACGGCTACTTCGAGGCCATCGCAGACGAAGCCTTTCTACTCGAGGAGGTGTCCTGATGAACTCCGACGAATATGTGAAGCCGCCTCGTTGCTCGAAGTGTGGCGACAAGGTCATGTGGCTGCCTTACGACGGCACGGGCCGGCCGATGTGTTTCGACGAGTGGAACGCTCTGACGACTGATGACCCGGACGCGCGCCGTTACGTGATGTACACCATGCCTGATGGTGAGGACCGGGCCCGTGTTGTGACCGCGGGGGAGCCGTGGGATGAGTTGTGCGAGCACCGCATCAAGCAACATCTGCTGTCCTGCGCTCGCGACTACCGCAACCCGCGTCTTCCGATGCCGATGCGTGAGCAGTTGCGCACTCACACGTTTAGCCCTACCAAGTAGCACCCCACCCTGCACCTAGTTGAAAGGAACTCGTGATGTCTCCCACCACGACAAGTAAGAAGCGCACTCCTGTGAAGGCCGCTGAGCCGTCGATGTCGAAGAACACTGCCGTTGATGCTCTGGCCCCAGCGTCGGCGGTGTTGCGCGAGATCTCCGTCGACCAGATCGACTCGCACCCGTCGAACCCGCGTAGGGAACTCGGTGATCTGTCCGAGTTGGCGGCGTCGATCAGGGAGCAGGGCATCCTTGAGCCCGTCCTCCTGGTGCCCGGCGCCCAGGGCAGTGGCAAGTTCCCTTCCCGGTACACCGTGATCGCGGGTCACCGTCGCACCGCGGCGGCCCGTGAGGCTGGTGTGGCCACAGTCCCAGCGATCATCCGTGAGGGCATGACCGAAGCGGAGCAGCTCGAGGTGATGCTGGTGGAGAACCTGCACCGCTCCGACCTGACCGTCTTTGAAGAGGCCCACGGCATGCGTGGCCTGTTCGACTTCGGCATGAAACGCACCGAGATAGCGAAACGCACCGGCCGCGCGATCAAGACCGTGGGGCAGCGTCTCGCGATCGCGGACCTACCTGCCGGCGTGGAGGCGTCGGTGGCGAATAAGACCATGACCCTCGACGAAGCGATCACCTTGGCCGACATCGCTGGCCGCAACAAGGGAGTGTATGACGACCTGGTCGCGCAGCTTGACGCGGGGGAACTACGTGCGTGGGCGATCAACCGCGCGTTCCAATCCCTCGATCGTCTCGGCGCGGACAAGGAGTGGATGAAGTACGTCGACTCCACGGGTGTGAAGCAGATCGACATCGAGGCTCGCCGCACCGCCACCGACATCAAACCCCTGGGCATCAAGCCTGACGCGCACACGGCATGCCCGGGCGCTGCCGTGTACGTCGCGACGGCGTCCTACTGGACCAAGAAGGAGCAAACGGATTGGGTGTGTACCGACCCCGCAACCCACCACCCCGAGGTATGGGAAAAGCTGCAAGCGAAGCGCACCGCCGCATATGGCGGTGTCTCCGAGGAGGAACGCGAAGCCCGGGCCCAACTCGACGCCGATCTCGAAGCCGCAGTAGCAGCACGCTGGTCCTGGATCTGCCACCTCTTCACCGAGGCCGGCACCGGCCGCGACCAAGCACGCTCGATCATCGTCGCCGCCGCCGTGGACTACGCCACCGACGACCGCTGCTTCAGCCTGGGTGAAGGGTCAACACTGCCCGACGGCATCAACTGGCCCAAAGACCAAGCACTCGCATTGGCGCTCGCGGTGGTGCCAGCCATCGATGAGTGTGTCCCCGCGTCCCAGTGGAGTTACGGCAACATCGTGAGGAGCCAGAACACGCGGGACGTGACTGCACGCGCCGCTGCTTTGAAGTGGTTCAAGGTCCTCGAGGCCGCGGGCTACACCCTGACCGACGTCGAGGTGTCGATGCGTGAAGCCTTCGACCAGGCCGCACCCGTTGACGAGGGTGGTGCTGCAGCATGATGCCCGCCGACTGGACCCTCGACGCAGTGTGTGCACAGGTCGACCCTGAGATCTTCTTCCCCGAGAAGGGTGGGTCGCCGGCCGAAGCCAAGAGGCTGTGTGGCAACTGCCCAGTGCTCACCCAGTGCCAGGAGGCGGCGCTTGCGGTGCCGGGCACGATCGGCGTGTGGGGTGGGACCACCCGGAAGGAGCGCAAGCTCATCGTCCAGGCCCGGATCAAGGCCAGTGAGGCGAAGCGCCGGCAACCGACACGGATGGTGGTTAGCCGCCGGCGAGCTCTAGCCCTTCTGGCGCAGGGTCAGGACCCGATGACGGTCGCATCAATCGTCGGTGTCTCAGACCGCACCATCCACCGCTGGAAGGCAGCAGCATTCTGGCCCGCCATCCGCGTCCTGACCGGAAAGGAAAAATCATGAGCACCACAGACAACCCCGACGACCCTCGACTAACTCACGGAGTGGACGCAAAGCCGACCGCACAGGCAGGCGTATACCTCATTTTGTCAGACGCGGAACGCGAGAAGGGCTTCACCCGTCCGGTAAGGCGAACCTATTCGCACTGGTACATGGCAGATGGATCACCAGTGCCAACGGGTCCGTGGATGTCTCTACCTCATGGCCTGGAGGGGTGCGGGGCCGCGACGACGATGTCGAATGGCATTGCCGAGACCTACGCTCGCGACCCCAAGTTCTACGGCTCGACGTACTGCGTCGGATGTCGCGAACATCTTCCCGTCAGCCAGTTCATTTGGGATGACGGATCGGTGGTCGGGTCATGAGCGAAGAAGTATTTGAGCACCCCGACACCATCGGCAAGGTCGAGCACAACGGCATCGTCTACGAAGTCGACTGGCCCTTCGACCTCGAAGACAACGAGAAGCACGACTCCATCACCGCGGTGCTGTACGTCGACGGCGAGCAGATCGCCGACCTCCCCCTACCGGGCCTGGGCATCCCATTCACCAACGAAGAGCAAGTCATGGAGATCGCTCGCGAGTACATCAAGGAACTCGAATGGTGACCGCCCGTGCCGTCCAGGGACACCAGTCATGACCTACGCCGAGAACACCACGGTCACGTCGGAGAAGTCGCGCATGGAGATTGAGCGGATCCTGACCCGTTATGGTGCTGATGAGTTTGCCTACGCCACGCGCCGTGAGGTCGCGGTCATTCAGTTCACCGCTGAGGGCCGCACTGTGCGCTTCACCGTGCCACTTCCCGATCGTGCCGACCACGCGTTCACCCGCACACCCACGGGCAAGACACGCTCCGCCCCACAACAACAGGCCGCATACGAGCAAGCGGTACGCCAACGTTGGCGTGCGCTCGCGCTCGTCGTGAAGGCGAAGCTTGAGGCTGTCGCATCGGGCATCGTGACGTTCGAGCAGGAGTTCCTACCCCACATTCTCATGCCCACTGGCGGCACCGTGTACGAACAGATCGCACCGAGCATCGCGACCGCTTATGAGACCGGGCAACCCACCGCACTCCTCCAGATCGGCGGCGTGTGATGCCCCAGCGCATTCAGATGAGCCGCCAGAAGCCATGGCGCGCAGACAACCCCGACGCAGTGATCGTGGCCCGCCCGAGTAATGGGGCAATCCGGTATGGCCAGACGGCGGCCACGTCGTTGGCCAGCGATCGGGAAACGTCCTCAACAACTGGGGTCTCGGTGTATATCGATTTAACGAGGCGATCTACTCCTCCCACTCGACGCCTGCCATGGCGCTCGCGGAGTCCGTTGCGACTTTCCGTCGACTGTGCGAAGCCATGAGTCAGCACAGCCAACGCCGCTTCGCCGCTTACCTTGCGCCTCTTGCCGGCCATGACCTTGCGTGCTGGTGCCCCCTCGATCAGCCGTGCCACGCAGACGTGCTCCTCGAGCTCGCGAACGGTGGTGCGTGATGGATGCCAAGTTCATTCTGGAGGCGATCCGGGCAAAGTACCCGACCGCCGCCGTCGTCCCCGAGATAACCATTGACGATTTCGACCTCCCAGACTCCGAGGCTGTTGGCGAGCACATCCACGGACCAGGCACCCCTCGACCGGAGGGACACAAGTACGCGCGCCGCATCGACGCCCTGATGTTCGAGTCACTGGTGAGGACTGCCGTCGAGATCAAGATCACACGGCCAGACTTCATGCGCGACACCTACTGGAAGCGCCGCATGTGGCAGAGAGTGACACACCGGTTCATCTATGCCGTGCCTCACGACCTCGACGTCATGAGCCCCCACGGGTGCGGTCTGTGGAAGGTGCACGAGGACGGGAAGATCGACGTCGTCAAGAGTGCGATCGTCAGCAAGACACCCGACGCCTTGCCACAGACAGTGGTGCAGCGCCTCGCATACCGCGCCGCACTCACCAACGGACCCGTCTCATGACCGCCCGTGACGCCCGTGCGTGGGCCATCATCGCGCTCACCTTTATTCCAGTGTTGGCGATCGCCAACGATTACGCCACGACCGGTACCGGCTACCCCGCTCTCGCCGTGGCCACCATCGTCACGTTCACGTTGATCATGGTTTGGGCTCGACGCCGCCACCTAGAGGAGACCCGCGCATATCGCGCTCGCAGGACCGTCCGCGTCCTGGATGAGATCTCATGAGTGATTGCGGGTGGAAGACGCCGAGCGGATCGACCAACGGAATCGTGGTGTGGTCCATTAGCGCCAAGTTCGAGCACTGCCCGCGGTGTTGCGGACCTCTCACGTGGGACGGATGGCGCGGAGTATGCGCAACAGGGCACTTCCTGATTGTCGACGGGTGGGAACGATGACTCGCCCAGACCACATCCAGCCCGTCATTAAGGCACAGAGGGCCCGACACGGTCACATTGAGGAGACCCGGTCATGAAGCACGCACGCCACCGCCACACGCTCGTCACCGCGTTTATCGCCCTCGCCCTCGCGGGCTTCCTGGTCGGCATCGTTGCCGCGGCCACGATCACGGGTCTGATGATCGACGCGCAGACACATGAGCCACGACCATGACGTGGCAAGCGTGGCTGTTCCTCGGCCTCCTCGTGTTCTTCTGCGTCCCGTGGCCGCTGATGTACCGCGCGCACGTCATCCGTGTTGCCCAGCGTGTCAGTGTTGCTGACCCTGTCGTCGTGACCACAGCTCCGGCCCCGCCTGATGACCTTGTGTCATTCACAGCATCGAACGGGTGGACTGCACTGATTGTCGACCCACCCCAGGGACGCCCTTACATCCTGCTCCGTAACCCCGCCCGCACCTACCGGGTCACGTCCCCTCTACCGAGGCCCACAGACGAACCCAACCTTCGTGCCGGCCTCGTCGCTACAGCCGAGTTCATCGACGCACTCACCCCGAACGCTCACCCCGAGAGGAAGCAATGAGCAAGCACACCGATCACACCTACGAGGACTACATCCTCGACGGCAGATCCATGGCCCGCACCCTCGCCCTGAGCTTCGGCTTGGTCGCGCTCGCGATGATCGTCATCGGCACTGTCCGCGACTCGACCGTGCTCGTCGTCATGGCACTCCTGTACTTCGGTGTGGGTGTGCCCCTCATCCTCGGCTGGCAGCAACTCCTGCCGTGGTTACGTCGACGTACCCGAGAGCACTGGAAGCGCCCCAGCAAGCAGTTGCTCGCCATGATCGACCACCACGCCACAGCGCATGCCCCCAGCACCGCCTGGCAGGACCTCGCGAACACGCTGGCCCGGGAGATGCTCGAGGACCACGGCCCGCTCGGTGCCCGCTACGCTACCTACACTCTCGCCGCGTTCCGTGACGCCCACGAAGCGTGGGTTGCCGACGTCACCCACCGGCACGATGCCGCACGTGCCGTCGCTGCCACCATGAGGATCGCCCTGCTGCCCCTCCACCCTCGTTGGTCACAGGCCATCCTCGACGGCACCAAGACCGTGGAACTACGACGCCGCCCCCTCCGCCCAGACACCACACACATCGCGATCTACGAGACCGCCCCCACCCAACGCATCGTCGCGATCGCAAGCATCAAGCACCAGGAACACCTAGGCGCCTGGAAGCACCGCACCATGGTCCTCCTAGCCGGCGGCCACGCAGCGCTCGCCTACATCGATGGCGCACCGGCCCCTGTCGCACTCTGGCTAGACGAGGTGTCCACCTGCAATGTGCGCCTCGCCGAGATTGGCGTCAGCCGCGCCCCTCAGTCCGTCCAATACCTAGACACCCACCACGCAGCACTGCTGCTGTTCGACGTCGACGCACTCCTCGAGACCGACGAACAGGTAGCAGCATGAGACGCCCACCCAACACCGCGCTCGCGACCACCACCTGCCGTGGCTGCGGTGCAACCATCGCGAAGTCACTCGCCAGCGAGCCATGCCCTAAGGTGCGCGAGACCGCAAAGAACACCGATGCACTCGTGGAGACGTTCAGTCGGTCTTTCTCGCGCGCCGTCGACCAGTGGATCAACGATCACGGACTCGAGGTGGAGTCACGATGACCACCATCTACCTGTCGGGACCCATGACGGGCCTGCCCGACAACAACTACCCCGCCTTCAACACCGCCGCCGAGCAGCTGCGCGACCGCGGCTTCGAGGTCGTCAACCCCGCTGAAGCCCCCACCTGCGACACCTGGCTCGACTACATGCGCCTCGACCTCGTCGAACTCATCCAACACGCCGACGCACTGGTGTACCTCGAAGGATGGCAAGACTCGAAGGGCGCAGGCATTGAGATCTACGTCGCCCACGCACTCGGGATCCACTGCACATCACTCACCACCGCGCTCGCGGCCGCGTTTCAGCCGTGGCAGGTGACCTACCTCAGGAAGTCGGGCCTCTCAGCGAAAGGTATCGATCTCGCCATTGCGGTATTCTCCGCCGACGCGGCGCGCGCCATGGCCAAGACCACAGACATCCCCGTGCTCAACATTCCCATGCGTGACGACCGAAAGGACCGATCATGAGCGCCACCGTCCACGCCTGCCCACTCTCCGGGAATATCACCGCATCATGTTGTGGGCTCACTCCGTTTGAGTTGCCACGTGGCGACGCCATGAGCGCCCACCCCGAACTCGTGACATGCACCGCATGGGTCCGCGACGGGGACGTGGACGTCCCGAAGCACATGGTCAACGGCGACAAATTGGCCGGGGTCGAAGAGGCGTGGAACATCTTCATCGAGGTGATCCGCGTCGTGCGCGACCATCGCGGCCCAACACATCCCAGTTGACGAACAAGCCATCGAGAAGGGCAACCAATGACCAACCGAGAAAAGCCGCCGGCCGTGCCGCCCGCCGCGGGGCGTCTCCGCATCGAGCCTCGTCGCGTTGGCTGGTTGGTGAGCGCGACCGTCGGCCTGCGCGGCCATAGCAAGAGCGTGTTGGGGAGTCAGGCCCGAGCCGAGCGGATCGGCCGCAAGATGGTGAACTCCTTGCTCGAGGAGCAGCGACGTCGCCGTGCAGCCATCGAGATCGACCTAGTGGAGAAGCCATGACCCGCATGTGTCCCGACTGCCGGGCCGGCAAGCACCCCAACTGTGCCGGGTTCGCGTTCGACGAGAACGACCAGCAAGTGCCTTGCCCCTGCCGCCGTTGCCACCCGCCGGCGCCCATCAAGTGCACCAGCTGCGGTGGTCTCGTCAACCCCTACACGGCCGAGTGCGCCGGTTGCTCCGACTAGACAGAACAGGAATCGACTGTGAGCTTTGTCCGTGTCGGCGATACCTTCGCCTACGACCCCCGCACGCTGTACCCGCTCGAGCTCGACGACGGCGACATCCGCCATGTCAACGAGGTCGCGGGCTTCTCCGTGCGCCTGGCTGGCGAGTCGGGGGGTAAGGAGCACGACGACACCGACCGCCGTGTCACGCGGTCGATGGTGCTGCAGATGGCCGGGTCCAAGCAATATGCCGAGTGGCTGATGGAGCGCCTGGTCGCGGCCAGGGTGTGGATCCCTGACGGCACTGGCTACTGCCTCGCCAATGACGAGAACTACATCCACTTGCTGACCCAGGACGAAATCGACCGCAACCGGATCCGCAAGCGTGACGCGAAGAACCCGCGCCTCACGATCATGGCGTTGCTCCGCGACGGCGACAACTGCCGGTCGTGTGGGCGCGCTGTGAACTGGGCCGACCGCAAGAGCCCCGCCGGCGCGACGTGGGAGCACGTCGACATCGGCCACCAGCCCACCCGACAGCAGGAGTACGTCGTGTACTGCTTCGGCTGCCAGAACGACCCCATGGCTGAAGCGACCGAAGCGCCGCGCGCCCCCCAGTACGGCACCAAGACCAAGGCTCACGTCAAGAAGGCTCTTGGCAAGTGGCCCACCAAGAACGAGATCGCCGAATACATCAACGGTCAGCGGACCTTGCCGGGTACCGCGACCAGCCGCCAGCGGACCGAGACGGAGGACGCGCCCTCACAGGGACTGCGGACCGCCTCGGAGCACGCGACGACTGGCCAGCGACCCGGCAAGGAGAACGCGACCCCACCACCGCCAGACCCCCCTCCTAGGGGCTCTGACGGCGTATCTGGCGCCGATCAAATGATTCGGGGTCTCCCCGATCTGGCGCCCCCGGGTCGGGACGGGACGGGTAGTGCCTTACCTGGTCTTGCCGGTACGGGTCTGGCTGGGCCTGTGCCTGGACGTCCGCCACGCTCTAGGTCTCGCCGTGGCAAGCCCAAGCCACCCACCGATGCTGGAGGAGGGTCATGATGCCTAAGCCCGCTACGCCTCAGCACCCTGAGGTTGTTGAGCTTGACGAGTACGACCGTCTGCGGAAGGTGTCGCAGATCCGGCATCGGCTCTCTCAGTTTGTGAACGCGTTCGAGACGACAGAGCCGTGGTGGAGGTTCGATGCTGCGGTTGACCGGTGGGAGGATGCTCCCCGTGGTTGGCACACGGTCCAGATGCCGCCGTTACTCGAGCAGGTCCGCCTCGCCTCAGAGGGCACGAACGGTGCATCGGACTCGACGGGTGGCTATGAGTCGCGGCCAGCGGCTGCCTTGGATGCGATCGACGTGGAGATCCGTATCGAGGTGCAGTGTGCGACGTTCCTCCGGGGAACGGGCAAGGCGCAGCACGGTGGGCTCGAGGCGAACCTGCGTCTGATGTCGGCGCGTATGCCGACGCTGACGGACAAGGACATCGCTGAGGCGCAGAAGCTGGTGCGCACCTGGTGGGTGGCAGCGAAGATCGTGGCTGGCCTGGAGGAGCGACCCCAGACCCCGCACATCCATTGCCCACTGTGCGACCACGTCGACACTATCCGTGTGCGCCTCGATGCGACGAGTGTGACGGGCATCGCGTGGTGCAAGGACTGTGGTGAGGCGTGGGACGAAGAGAACATTGGACTACTCATCGCGGAGATCGAGCGGCGTCGAGAGATTGAGGAGAGTGAAGACGATGACAACGATGGATGAGTCGGGACTGGTCGAGCTAGTGCCCGAGGAGGGCCCGTTCCCTGAGGACGCCCGCACTGAGCGGATCTCGATGCGTGCCAATCTCTGCGTGTGTGGGCTCCGGGTCTGGTCAAGCGACATCGCACAGCATGTGGCGTGGCACGCGGCGATGGGCCACACCACCCCGACCGAGGTCGACACGCCGACACCCGACCCGCTAGACGAAGGCAGCAGTTCAGGCGTATCATCGTGACTGCTGGGTGAGGTGTCTCTAGACACTATCCCCGCGAAGGCCCGACCATTTGGTGTTCGGGCCTTTCGCATGTCCGGACTCGTGCAGGGTTCCGGCCGTGTGTGGCTGGCCGTGCGGGTCGGGAGACGTCCGCGCCGGGAATGCGCTCGCATTCCGACCACTGCAGGTGGGGTGTCCAGCGGCCAGGACCCACCACCTGCATGCCCGGGGGTGCCCATGTCCCGCTCGTTCAGTCAGCGCGCTAGGGACTCGGGAGAGTACCGGCGCAACAAGAAGCTGCTACTAGCTGATGAGCCACGTGAGTGTGCCCTGTGCCACGGTGCACGGGGACCCATGCTCTACCGAGACGACATCGGTGGCGACCGTTGGTACTTGCATCGACTGGCTGCGACGGCCGACCACATCGTGCCCGTCAACGAGGGTGGTGGTCACCATCTGAGCAACCTGCGACCGGCACATAGGTCGTGCAACTCGAAGCGCAATAGATCCCTCCGCAAAGCCGAGACACCACGTCGCTTCAGAGACTTCGGCAGCAGCACACGGGGCACCTACAGCGCCCCGGGCAAGCCAGCGCCCCGGAGTTTTTAGGAACGGCCCAGCGGAGCGACCGCCCAACTGTCTCATTTTTCTGCCCAAGTGAAAACCCCTGGTAATCGATCACATGAGTAATCGGAGGTGGCGAGATGGCGGCCTCCTCGACCCCGGCTCACGATGATGACGAAGTCCGTCCTCACATCGTCGCGAAGCACGTGGTGTTCGGTCTCGACCCGGGCATGGCGGCCTACCGCCGTGGCTGCAAGTGCACCCAGTGCAAGGCCATTAACTCGAAGCGCATGCGCGCGTGGCGTGAGAAGCGTGCCGAGCAAGAGCACCCCGAGCGCTACGTCGAAGACCCGGCTCCGCCGGCACCTGAGGCCCCGACTTTCATCCGTATTGACAAGCTGCCGCAGGGCACCGTCACCGCGGCGTTGCTGCAGGAGCTGCCGGCGGTCGACGGTGCGTCACCCTTCCAGGAGACCATCAAGGCGATGATGCTCAAGGCAGCGCTCGTCATCGACAACGCCGACGTGATGGAACGTCTCGACCTCCTGAACTCGATGCAGATCCGTGTGAGGGATGGCATCCACATGCTGAACCCTGCGTCGAAGCCCGCCAGTGGTGCGGACCTCGGCGCTGAACTTGACGCTCTCGGCGCTCCCTAATGTCCGTGCCGGATATGCCGGCGCCGCGGTTCGGCACCGAGCGGAACCCCCAGCGGGAGACGCTTGGGCCGAAGGTGGCGCAAGTTGCCAAGAGGCTCGGCTGGGATCTCATGCCGTGGCAGCAATACGTGCTCGACGTGGGATGCGAGATCGACCCAGCCACCGGCCTGTTCTGGTACTCGGAGTGCCGAGTCCTAGCGCCCCGCCAGTCTGGCAAGACCTCACTCGTCGTGCCAAAGGGTGTGCACCGGGCACTCACTACCCGCGGCGGCCAGGTGATCTACACCGCGCAGAACCGCACCAAGTCACTCAAGCGCCTCGAGAAGAACTTCTATCTCCGCCTCCTTGAGCACTGGGCTCCGGTGCTCAAGCCCAAGCACAGTCGCAGCAAGCCCGGGTGGAACGGTCGCACCGGCTCCGAGTCGATCGACTTCATCACAGGCGCATCGATCTTCATCGACGCAGCCAACGAGAACTCGGCGCAGGGTGACACGAACGACGAGTGGATTGGCGACGAGCTCTACGCCCACAAGGACGGCACGATCGCCAACAACGTCCGACCGACACTGACCGCCGTTCCCGGCTCGCAGGCATGGCAGATATCGGCCGCCGGCAAGATGGGCCACTCCACGTACTGGTGGGGACTGGTCGAGGATGGCCGCGCGGTGGCCGAGGCGCGAGACCCGCGCTCGCGGATCATGTACGTCGAGTGGTCAGACGACCCGGCAGCAGACCGGGACGACCGCGCCAGGTGGCCGCTGTACCTGCCGTCCTACGGCATCACGATCTTCGAGCACACCATCGAAGCGCAGCTGCAGATGTTCCGCACGGAGATCGACCAGTACGACCGGGCGTTCCGTGGCATCTGGTCTGGCGTCAAGGCGCCCGACCCAGTGATCCCGAAGGTGGCATGGAATGACTGCGCCTGGCGGGCTGAGGTCGATCCGATCGACTTCGAAGCCCCGCCCATGTGGACGGTGGACATGTCCCCGGACCACGAGTGGACCTCGATCGCCGTGGCCGGCAAGCCAGCCGAACCTGGTCGACGCGTCACAGTGCGGCTCGTCGACCACGAGGTCGGCAACAGCTGGACCGTGAACCGCATGCTCGATCTGTCTGAACGCTTCGGTGGGGACAAGATCGCGATCGCCGCCGGCTCTGCCGCGATGTCTCTCAAGCGAGACCTCGAGGACGAGGACTTCGAGGTGCTCGTCATTCCCAAGCAGGAGGTCGCTGCAGCGTGCGGCGAGTTCTTCGACGACGCCGTAAACCGCCGCATGTGGCACGGCAACGACGACGACTTGAACACCTCACTCGCGGGCGCTGCGAAGCGCACCTGGGGTGACCACTGGGTGTGGTGGCGTGGCCGCTCGATGGGGGATGTTTCGCCCGCCTACGCCGTGACCCTTGCCCGCTACGCCTACCTGACCCATGCCGAGCCCGAGGGCGACGCATCCGAAAGTGTGATGTGAGGAGATTCCCGATGCGCCGCTTCCTGTACACCTTCGCTGACACGCCGCTTGCGCTGCTGTCGGCGACGGCCATCACGGTCGGGGCGGCTCAGATCGCTACGCCGGCCGGTTGGATCATGGGTGGCATCGGTGGCCTGTACGTGTCCTGGCGCGCATCCAACACCCGACCGGGAGCACGTGACCAATGAGCTTCTTCTGGGGTCGTCAGCAGCGCGTGTCGCTCACCGACGCAGGCGCGGACCGGCGCAGTCCAAGTGGCGGCGGCAAGACCGTGTCGTCTGGCCGAGCGATGCACGTGTCCATGGTGTGGGCCGCAGTACGGTTGCGCGCGGATCTCGAATCATCGTTCCCCATCGACGTGTTCAAGCGCACCAATGGGTCGACCTTGCTCCGTCCGGTGGCTACTCCGTCCGTGCTGATCGACCCGTCTGAGTGGGCTGAGGGTCACCCGATGTCGATAGGCGAGTGGCTGTACGCGACCCGCACAGACCTCGACCGGTACGGCAACACCTTCGGGATCATCACCGCCCGTGACGGCGGTGGCCTGCCCAAGCAGATCCGCCCGGTGTCCGCAGAGGACGTGTCGATCGTCGGCAAGGGCATGAAGATCATCGAGTATCGGGTGAAGAACAAGACCTACCAGCCGGCCGACATCTGGCACGAGCGCCAGTACGTGACACCGGGATCCCCGCTAGGCCTCTCGCCGATCGCCCACGCCGCGCAGACTTTGGCCGGGCATCTCGCTGCGATGGACTTCGCGCTTGCCTGGTTCGACCGTGGGGCGTCTCCGTCTGTCATCTTGAAGAACACGGCCAAGACCTTCGACGCGACAGAGGCGTCGCGCACCAAGCGTCGCATCGCCGCATCGCTGCAGGACGGCATGCCGATGGTCGTCGACAAGAACTGGGACGTGGAGATCGCCGCGGCACGGGCGAAGGACGCAGCGTTCCTCGACCTCATGGGCGCCGGGTCGGTGGACATCGCCCGGTTCTTCGGTGTGCCGGCGGACCTGATCGACGCCGCAGTATCTGGCCAGTCAGTCACTTACGCGAACATCAGCCAGCGCAACCTGCAGTTCCTGATCATGAACCTCGGCCCCGCGGTCAAGCGCCGCGAGACGGCGCTGTCACGGCTCGTCACAGGTGGCGCGTTTGTGAAACTCAACTCGGATGCCTTGCTGCGCATGGACCCCAAGGAGCGTCGCCTGCTGATGCTGGCCGAGGTGGGTGCCGGCGTCCGAACCGTCGACGAGTACCGCGCCACGGAGAACCAACCACCGCTCGAGGTGGACGACGACGCAGCGTCGACCTCCGAGAAGGCTCAGGCGATCGCGCGTCTGCTGCAGATGGGATACCTGGCCGTCGGTAAGGGCATCACCTCCGACGAACTCCGCACGCTCGCGAATCAACTTGGGGCAGACCTGACGATCCCTGGCCCTGACTTCACCCCCGAACCCCCGGCCGCCCCCGGAATCGAAGGAGCATCATGATCACCAAGCTGCAGCAGCGTCACGTCGACGCCGCGGCCAAGCGCTCCTGCGAGGTGCGTGCGCTCGCTGACCGCCCCTCTCGCCGCCGGTGCGCCGAGAGCCCCATCTCGACCGCGCGGGTATCCGCGCGCATCACGCAGATGCGCGTCAGCGACGTCAGCGAGGACGGCACCGTCGAGTTCGATGGCTACGCCTCGATCACCGGCGAGGCCTACGAGATGTGGGACTGGTACGGCCCTTACGACGAGATCGTGGACGCCGGCGCGTTTGCCGTCACGCTCGCCCAGGTCGACCTCGATGTGCCGTTCGTCATCGGACACGACCAGATCCGTCGCATCGCCCGCACCCTCACCGCGGACCTGACCCTCACCGAGGACGGCAACGGCCTCCACGTGAAGGCCACCTTGCGCATGTCCGACCCCGACGTCGCGTACATCGTGCCCAAGCTGCGCGCCGGCCACATCGACGAGATGTCGTTCGCGTTCCGTATCGTCCGCGGCCAGTGGTCCCCCGACTACACGCAGTACAACATCCAGCAGGTAGACCTCCACCGTGGCGACGTCGCGATCGTCGGCTACGGCGCAAACCCGTTCACCGCAGGGTCCGGTCTCGCCAGCGACGACGCTGACGCCGCGACCGACGACGAGCGCTCAGCGCTCGCGACCCCCACCAAGAAGCGTGGTGTCGACCTCATCTCTGAGGACGACATCGCTCCGCGCCGAGCATTGGCGCACTGACCGCACATCCGCGCCGCCGCGCAATCGCCTGGCGTCCTGGCTGTCTGGCATCGAATCACTCCACCCCCCGATCCGAAAGGACAACATCATGGATCCCAAGAAGATCCTCGCGCAGACGCTGCGAAGCATCTCCGCGAAGTACACGGAGCGTTCCGAGGTCGTCGACCAGCTCAAGCAGCTGCGCGGCCAGGAAAGCCCCAACCAGGACGAGATCGCCGGCAAGCTCGACCTTCGCGAAGCAATCGACAATGAGCTCACCGCGATGGAACAGCGCGCGGCAGACCTCAGGGTTGAAATCGCCGACGATGAGGCCGCGGAGGCACGTGCCGCCGAGACCCGCACTGGAGCCGACCTCCCCGATGACGCGAACGAGACCCGTGAGGTCACGCGCGTCACCGGAGACGAAGCGGTCTACCGCAAGGACCAGGACCCCAAGGGCAAGGCGTTCATGCGGGACGTCGCGCAGGCGTTCCTCGGGAACACCGAGGCGCGCTCGCGACTCGAGAAGTCGACCCGCCAGGTCCTTGACGCGCGCAAGGAGGCCGGCACCCCGGTCTCCGAGCGCATCGCTAGCACGGCCAACGTGTCGGGCTTCGCGATCCCTGAGTACCTCACCGACCTGTTCGCCCCCGAGGCGAAGGAAGGTGCACAGCTCGCGAACTCCGACAACATGACGGTGCACGATCTCCCCGCGACGGGCATGACGGCCCTGATACCGAAGATCACGACGGGCACCTCCGTCGACGAGCAGGCCGCGCAGGGTGACGACGTCGACGAGACGGACCTCGACGACGAGCTCATCACTGTGCCGATCTACACGGTCGCGGGTTCGCAGTCGATTCCTCGCCAGGTTCTCGACCGGGCACCTGACGCTGTCGACGCCATGCTCGAGGACCTCGTCCGCGAGTACTACACCGACAAGGACCGCAAGGCCATCAACCGTGCGTCGACCGGCCTCCTGGCCGCCGGCACCGCGGTGACCTACACCGACGCCGACCCGACCGCCATCGAGCTCTACGCGAAGATCCTGCAGGGGATCTCCGGTGTGGAGGAGGCACTCAAGGACCAGACCGTCGACGGCGACATCCGTGTGCTGATGCGCCGCAACCGGTGGCGCTGGCTCATGAACCAGTTCATCGACACGCACCCGTTCATCTCGGGTCGCAATGTCGGTGCGCAGGGTCAGGGCATCATCACCGGCGGACTCAAGGGCGTGCGCGGCTACCTGCCGTCGGACGACCCGGTCATCACCGACGGCAACCTGCCGTCGAACCTGGGCACCGGCACCAACGAGGACCGCGTCGCGGTGTACTCGAAGAAGGAGGCCCACCTCTGGGAGGACCCCTCGGCGCCGATGATGATCCGCGCGGAGCAGACCCAGGCCAAGAAGCTGCGCATCGACTTCGTGGTCTACGGCTACCAGGCCACCTGCTTCACCCGCTACCCGGGCGCCGTGCAGGTCATCGGCGGCACCGGCCTCGTTCCCCCGACCTTCTAGTCGGGAACCGGGTGGGGTCCGCGTAACCCGCGGGCCCCACCCACCAGGCACCACTCTCACCCACCCCACTTTCACGGAGGTACCACCATGGCTCGCACTGCGAACCGTCAGGCCGCCGCTGCTGAGCGCAAGGCAGCCGATGGCAAGAAGACCCAGGAGCAGAAGATCCTCGAAGCGCTCCAGACCGAGCGCGCCGGCTACGTTCAGCGCGGCCCCAAGTACGCGGGCCGTGTCAAGCAGGTCGACGCCCAGATCAAGGCATACGGCGGCGACGTCGCAGGAGTACGCGCAGCCGAGAAGGCTGCTGCTGACGCCAAGGCAGCCGAAGAGAAGGCAGCAGCTGACAAGGCCGCCGCCGACTCGAAGGGCAAGTAGGTAGCCCATGAGCATCGTGCAGCTCGTCGGCGCGCCGACCACCCTCACCTGGGTGTCATCGACCGCCGGCGAGTCTGCCACGCTCGCAGTCACCAAGCCGGACGGCACCGCGCTCGCGGCCCCGTCGGTCACCGACGAGGGCACGTCCCACAAGGTGACCGTCACACCGGACCTGCCGGGCAGGTACGTGCTGCTGTGGTCGACGCCAACTGAGAAGTACGCCGACGTGGTCGACGTGTGGCCCACTGACCCGCATTACTTGGTGTCACGCGGTGATGCGCTCGAGCGTCTCAGTGAGTCGCAGACCACCGGGTCCGCTCGCTTCGCTGCTCTGAGCCTCTACATCGCATCAGCAACGGCGGTGGTCGAGTACATTACCGGCCCGCTGATCAAGTCCGAGAAGACGTGGACCGAGGTGCTGATGTACCCGACGCGCGCAATGGTTCTGCCCCACACGGACATCGCCGTCACGTCTGTCACGGTCGACGGCAATGAACTCGGTGAAGACGACTACATGGTCGACGAAGACGCCGGTATCGTCCACTCCCGCACCCACATGTTCTACGACAAGGTGTCGATCGGCTTCACCGCCGGCGACCAACAGATTCCCCCTCAGGCCCGCCAAGCGTGCCTAGAGATCATCGCCCATATGTGGATGGCCACGCGCCAGGATGGCCGCCCTGAGCCAGCGGGTGAAGACACGGTCATGACTCCGATGGGCTTCGCGATCCCGCGCCGCGCCCAGGAGCTGCTGCAGTCACTGCCTCGCGCAGCAGGTACAGCATGAGCACGCTAGTCACCCTGGCTGGTGACTTCCGCAAGGCGGTGCAGGCCACGACGGTGGACGTCCTTGCCAACGATGACACGACTGTCGCGTGGAGCCGCGTCGGCCGCAAGTACACGGACGACATGGTGATCATCGGCCCCGTGCGAACTGAGCAGGAGCACGCCGCGTCGAACCGCGGCCGCGAGGTCACGCTGCTGGTCGACGTCGAGTTCCACTCCTTCCGCCGTGGCGATGGTGACACGGCAGACCAGGCCGCGTTTGAGCGTATGTGTGAGATGGCCGGCACGTTGAGCGAGCACCTCCGCACAGCTGCTGAGCCTGACAACACCACCCTTGGATCGGTCGTGCGCGACTGCTTCGAGATCACATTCGATTCCGACTCCGCAGAGTTCCAGGCCGAAGGCGGCAAGGGGCGCATGTGGGTCGGGATCGTCGTCTATGAAGCCCACGCGCGACTGCGCGGATAAGTGAAGGAGAAGCCATGACCGACCCCACCCCCAACCCCGACGCACCGGCACTGGTGCGGATCCGCAATGTGTCACCCCGGGCAGCGCTCGAGGTACCGCTGTTGCGTGGCCGCATCGTCAAGCGCGGGGAGATCATCGAGGTCTCGCCGGAGCACGCCACCCGGCTCATACGTCAGGCGATCTGGCTGCGCGTCGAAGAGCCTGCTCGCGGCTCGAAGAACGTTAACAAGCCCGAACTGCTAGCCCACGCTGCGTCGCTTGGCATCGACGTGCCCGAAGACGCCACCAAGGCCGCCATCGCGACGCTCATCAATGAGTACATGGACGAGCACACCACCACGCCGGCCGCCGGCAACGAAGGGGAGTAACCATGACCACGCAACTCGACTGCTCAATCGGGATCAAGGAAGAGTCTGAGTACGGCACGGCTGTCGTCCCTGACCAGTTCCTCGAGTTCGTCTCCGAGGCGCTCGACGACAACCGCACGTTTGTGCAAGGTGAGGGCATGCGAGTTGGCTCTCGCGTGGCCCGTGCCGATCGCCGTGAGTTCTCGCAGGTCGCACCGGGTGGCTCGATCGAGCTCGAGGCGTCGACGTCGGGACTCGGGATCCTCCTCGAGGCAGCCCTCGGCACCGTCACCAACACTGAGGTCCCCACTGCCGCCGGTGTGTTCCAGCAAGTCCACACCCCGAACGACTCGGACTTCGCGAAGTCCTACACCATCCAGAAGGGCATCCCCCCGCTGGGAGGCGGTGCGATCCTGGCGCACACCTTCGTGGGCGCCATGTGTGAGTCGATCGAGTTCGCGGCCGCCGCCGGCGAGATCGTGAAGGTCACCACCGAGTGGCTCGCGAAGAACCTCAACACCACCGACGAGTACGCAGCCCCGTCTTACGCTGCGGGCTCCAAGCTGTTCACCTTCGTGCACGGCTCAATCCACCTGGACGACTCGGCGCTCACAGTGCCCACCGCCACCGCGCTCGCGTCCTCTGCCGGGGACACCCTCGCGAACATCTCGGACTTCTCCGTGAAGTGGGCCAACTCCCTCGACACGGGCGGTTTCAACCTTGGTGGGGCTGGCACGCGTACCCGCAAGAACGCTCTCGGCATGGGATCGGTCGAGGGGCAGGTCACCGCCGAGTTCGACTCAACCGCTCTGCGTGACGCCTACATCAACAACTCGACGCTATCGCTGGTGCTGAACTTCTCCCGCGGTGAAGAGATCGCCGCAGGCGTCACAGCGATGCTGCAGATCGTGGTGCCGGCAGTGAAGCTGAACGGTGAGTTGCCGAAGTCCAACGGTGGTGAAGTCATCACCCAGTCGATCCCGTTCGTGGGACTCGACGACCTCACCAACGCACCCATCTATGTGGTGTACCGCACGCAAGACTCTGACATCTAGGCACCGCCGTGGCCAAGGAACAGCCGTTCGATATCCGGACGAATCTGCCAGCAGTTCTCGACGACCTCAAGGCGGTTGACAAGGCACTGGTGACAGGACTCAGGAAGTCGATGAAGAAAGCCGGCGACGCGATCGTCGACCGGCAGCGAGAGATCCTCGCGACGGAGAACCCGGGCACGCTCACCAAGCGCGAGTACACGAAGGCGCAACCTACGCGCCGTGGTGGGTATCGCCGGGGAGCGCTCGCCAAGGCGCTCGCCGGTGCCCGTCTCGCACGTGTCGAGGGAGCGGAGTCCACCGGGCGGTCGAAGAACCAGACCCGCCAGGCGATCGCGGACGGGCTCAAGATGAAGGTGCCAACGGGGAACTCCAAGCGCCTCAACCTGAAGGTCGCCACAACGTCGGGATCCCCATCGAAGGCCTTCAATCAAAAGATCATCAAGCACCGTGTGTTCGGCACAGATGTGTGGGCCTCACAGAAGGGGCTCGAGTACTTCTCCCGTGGCGTCGCCATCGGCGGCGTCGAAGCCCGCGACCGACTTGAGCAAGTCATTAAGGACGCCCAGCAGGTCGTCCGTACCAATCCACCCATCAGCTAGGAGGGAGCCGCCATGCGGTTCAAATTCACAGGTCCCGAAGGGGCTGTCTTCGCCGGCCAGGAGTATCCAGGCATAGGTCTCGACGACGCCGAGCTCGAGCACGTGGCGGCGCTGCAGCGCGGTACCGGTAAGACGATGAAAGAGATCATGAAGGAAGCCACCGCTGTCGAGGTGTTCGGTCTGCAATGCGGACTGTTCCTCACGCTGCACTCCAACAACCACCCAGTCAGCTTTGACGTGGTCAAGCGCATGCGGTTCTCGGACTTCGACGTGATCGAGGAGCCCGGAGACAACCTGGACGAGGCAAACCCCGATAGCGACGGTGAGCCCACGGAGGACGACGAAGACCCTACGACACCGTCGACGGCTTCGGATCCGGCCGACGACGGCGCTCAGCTTCCAGCAGGGAACTGAACCGAGCCGAGGCGATATCGAACGAGCCGCTCATTGAACGGTCCGTCCGCAAACGTCTTGTCACGATCCTGCAGTACTTCCCCGGCTATACCGCCTCCGATGTGTGGCGGATGAAGTGGGCCGACTGGGTGATCCTTGCCAGCGCCAATGACCGGTTTATCGAGAAGCAAGAGAAAGACCGCGCCGAGAATCGGCGCCAGAACCGGAGGAGGTGAACTGTGGCTGGATCAAACATCACGTTCAACCTCGTCGCGAACGACAAGGCATCGGGCAAGGTCGATAAGTTCGGCCGTAACCTGGGCGCCCAATCCAAGAAGTTCGATGCCCTCAAGACTGCCGGCGTCGCGGCCCTAACGGCGGCCGCGGTTGCCGGCGGTGTGTTCGTTGCGAAGTCGATCACTGCCGCGTCGGACCTCTCCGAGACGCTCAACAAGAGCTCAGTGATCTTCGGTGACAACGCCGCCGCCATGGAGAAGTGGGGAGATAAGGCCGCTACCAGTGTGGGTCTGTCCAAGGAGGCAGCGCTGGGAGCTGCCGCGACTTTTGGCGACATGTTCTCGCAGCTCGGCATGGGCAGCGAGGAGGCCGCGAAGACGTCCCAGGAAGTGGTGCAGCTCGGCGCTGACCTGGGTAGTTTCCACAACCTCGAGACTGCTGACGTCCTGGACCGCATCTCTGCCGCTACCCGCGGTGAGTACGACTCGCTGCAGGCTCTGATCCCAAACATCAACGCGGCTCGCGTGGAGCAAGAAGCGCTCGCGATGACGGGCAAGGACACCGCAGACGCGCTGACTCAGCAGGAGAAGGTCTCGGCGACTCTCGCTCTGATCCACAAGGACGGTGCGTCTGCTGCCGGTGACTTCGCGGAGACCTCGGGTGGGCTAGCCAATCAGCAGAAGATCCTCGGCGCATCGGTCACCGACCTGCAAGCCAAGCTCGGCACGCGCCTTGTGCCCGTCCTCGCCACCGTCGTGAAGTGGTTCACGTCCAAAGTGCTACCCGCGATCGGGAAGTTCTCAGACTTCATCGACCAGAAGATCGTGCCCGCCGTCACCGTGTTCTGGGACGCCCTCACAGGTAAGTCTGAGATCGGTGAGTTCGACGGCATCATGGGACGGATCAACGACGCGGGCGCAGTGCTCTTTGATTGGGCACAGCGCGCCGGCTCATACTTCACCGGCACCCTCGTCCCCGCTTTCCAGGACCTCGGCGGTTGGATAGTCCGCAACCGCGACTGGCTCACCGCGCTCGCGGTAGGCATTGGTGCAGGTGTCGTCGCGTGGAAGCTCTTCACGGGCGCGATCGCGGCGTGGCAGATGGCGACGAAGGCCGCAGCTGCGGTGCAACTCGCGTTCAACGCGGTGATGTCGGCGAACCCAATAGGTCTGATCATCACGGCGATCGCGGCCCTGGTGGCTGGGTTGGTGTGGTTCTTCACCAAGACCGAACTGGGTCAGAAGATCTGGGCTGGATTCACGGACTTCCTCAGCGTGGCTTGGGAGAAGATCAAGGGTTTCTTCCAGTCCGGATGGGAGTCGGTGAGCGCCTGGCTCGGCAAGGTCCTCGACTTCGTCAAGAAGGTGTGGTCGTTCTCCCCGATCGGCCTGATCACCTCGAACTGGAGCAAGATCACCGCGTACATTTCCGGGGTCAAGGACAAGGTGGTGGGGTTCTTCCAAACAGCGTGGAACTTCATTAAGAAGGCGTGGTCCTACTCTCCGATCGGGCTGATCACTTCGAACTGGAGCAAAATCACGGGGTTCCTTGGGGCCATCCCCGGCAAGGTGGTCGGCTTCTTCTCGAACATCGGTGTGAAGATCGGGAACAAGTTCTCCTCGGTCAAGTCGACCGTGAAGGGCTACATCGACTCTGTGCTCGACTGGTTCAGGGGCATACCCGGCAAGATCGGCGGCTTCTTCTCGTCTGTCGGCTCGAAGATCACGAGCCCGTTTAAGACGGCCTTCAATAGTGTGGCGCGCTTCTGGAACAACTCCGTGGGCAAGGTCAGCTTCAGTGTTCCCAACTGGGTGCCGGGCATGGGTGGCAAGTCCTTCGGGATCCCCAAGATCCCGCTGCTCGCGAAGGGTGGCATTCTCACCGGCCCGACCCTGTTCGTGGGTGGTGAGGGCGGCGAGACAGAGGTGGTCCAGCCGCTATCGAAGCTCAGCCAGTTCATGCGCGACTTCGTGCCACGCGACGAGGGGCCGGCAGGTAGCGGTGGCGGCGACACGTACTTCGACCTATCGGGTGCAACCTTCGAGGTCCGCGACGACGACGGCTCACTGATGGGCACAATGCGTGCTGTCGCCGGCCAGGTCGTGAAGGCCAACCGGTCCATGGCCACTGCCGGACGGAGGGGCCGCTGATGGCCATCGCAATCACCACGTCGCTCATCAGCGCCGCAACAAGCACGCCCGCACCCGTGCAGATAGTCGTCACCGGCATGGCCAACGGCGACGACTACACCGTGCAGGGCTCTTACGGCAATCACCGGTGGCCGGTGCCCGGCGGCATCAACGTGTCTGACGGCAACCAGTTGGTACTCGCTGACAACCGCGCCCCCTTCAACGGTGAGCTCGTGTACACCGTCACCGTCGATGGTGTCGTCTACGAAGCGGCCCCGATCACGATCGTGTTCGCCGCCACGACTGTCTTGCAATCACTCGACGGTCAGATTTTGGCGGTGGTCGAGGTCACGGATCCCACAGATCCCCGCGAGCCCGAACTCCGCACGACCTCGTTCACCATCTCGGGGCGCTCAGATCCCGTGGTCCGTATCGACGTGCCGCTGACCCCTCGGATGCAACTTGAGGTAGAAGCCTCCGGCGTGCACTCGGACTCGATGAAGGCGCTCGCGGCAACCGGGCGACCGATGGTGCGCCGCAACACGGTCGGCCTGCGCGACATCCCGCCCGTCGAACTACTCATCTCCTACTCCCACAAGAGCCGCCTCATCGGCGCCGTCGGCACCCTGCGCGTGTTCACCATGGGCGTCCAGGTCATCGGCGACCCAGAGCCAGGCACCGCGCTCGCGCTCTTCGACTGGGAGGACTTCGACGACGTGTACGCGCTCTTCGACTGGGAGGACTTTGACGCAGCCTGGTCGGGCTCCGAGTGGGACGTCTTCGACAGACAAGACTGGGGAGCGTAGACCGTGCGTGACGGTGCGCCCAGCGCACTGTACGAGGGCGTGCTGCAGTGGAGTGCGAAGGTGTCGTCGTGGCGCGGCAGTGAACTCCTTGCCGACGATGTTCCCCTGACGGCGGGCAAGTACTCAGACGATGAGTCACAGTCGGTGCCCGACCAGGTTGAGCTCACGGTCCCTCGATGGGATCGCGGCTTCGACTGGAAGCCCGGCACCAATCCGGAGCACCCTCTCGCGGCACACGGCCAAGAGCTGGTGGTGAGCATCGTCGTCACGTCAGTAGTGACCGGCGACGAGTACCTCACGCGCATGGGTCGTTTTCAAATTCAGGACTGGTCGGAGGACACGCCGGGGGAGATCAAACTGTCAACCCTCGGCACGTTCAAGGTGATAGCAGACGACCAAATCCCCTCGCCCTTGGCGCCGCGCCCCACCGGCACCTTCATCTCCGAGATCCGCCGCCTCCTGCCCGCCGGCATGGGCGTCGAGGTGTCCGATGCGATCGTCGACCGCACGGTCCCGCAAACGTTGGAGTTCACCGACGACCGCCTCAAAGCAGTCCGTGACCTCGTCGACGGGATCCCGGCGCGCATCTTCGCTGACGGCTATGGCCAACTCCAAGTTGAACCACCGCTCGAACCCGTCCCCGTACCCATCCTGACCTACCGCGACGGCGAGCGAGGCACCGTCGTCACCGTCCCCTCCCAAGGGTCCCGCGACGGCATCTTCAACCGGGTCATCGTGCGCGCCACAGACACCGACGGCATCGGCCAGAACCCAGTCCTCGCAATCGTCGACAAAACCACGGGCCCGTTTACAGTTGACCCCGAGGGCTACCGCGTGAAGTCACGCATCTGGTCATCCCCCTTCGTGGTGAACACCACCCAGGCGCTCGCGGCGGGGGAGAAGATCCTCGATCAGTCGTTGCGTCCGGCGCGGGTGGTGCGGGTCGAGATGGCCCCCGATCCTCGCGCGCAGATTGGCGATCCGGTCGAGGTGTTTTTCGATGGTGGGCGGGAGGTGGGCTACGTGATTGCGACGCAGCACCCGCTGACTACAAACGATGGTTCGTCGTTCCTGGATGTGGGGATCCTGTGACCGACCCTATTGAGTTTGCCCGTGCAGGCGTTCTGGAGCCGCGCGGACTGATGCCTGGCGACGATCCGGCCTTTCTCGCAGTCGGTGTGCTGGTGTCGATCGATACCGACAGCAACCGTGTCGTGGTGGCCGTCAACGGCTCATCTGGTACGCGCATGCCGTTTATCGACGGCGTGTACACCATTGGGAAGACGGTGTACGTGATGCGCAACCCGTTCGATGGCGGCCGTTCGGTGATGTGTTTGGGGCCGACTCGGTCGGCACCGATGCGGGTGGTCGGCAAGATTACCGCGGTCGACGCAAGTAACAACCGAGCCACCGTCACGGTAGTAGGCAGCAGCTTTGTGCTGCCGTACATCCCGTTGACCACGTTCGCCGTTGATGACGAGGTGTTCGTGTTGCGTGAGCCCCAGTTCGGTGGCCAGCCGACCTTAATCCTGGGGCCGTGCACGGTCCCGCAGGCACCGCCAGCCCCCGAGCCGCCGCCGCCTGCGCCCGAGCCGGACCCTGAGGACGATGAGCCAACACCGCCACCACCGCCTCCGCCACCACCAGAGTTCGAGACGGTCAGCACCACGATTCTGCCGTCGTACAGCGGTACGTATCGCGTCGACCGTGGCGCGTGGGACCGCTGGAACACCGGTCGCTATGGCGGTCGCTCCACCCTGTATCAGGGCACGAGTACCCCGTGGTCGTCGGAGGGTCCGTTTAAGGGTCTCGCGTGCTACGGCAACCAGGTGAGGAACTTGGGCGCGACGTCGATCGGATCGATCCAGGTGCGTCTGCGTGGTGCGGCACTGTCGCTAGCGTCGTACCCGTCGATCACGGTCCAAGGCTCACCGCACGGCTCACGTCCAGGTGGTTCTCCGTCGAGCTCTGGTGACACCGCGACTGGCTCTCCGGGTAAGTCTGGTGCTGTCTGGGTGTCGCTCCCGGCATCGGTTCGCTCAGCGTTCCTGTCCGGCTCCGTCAAGGGCCTGGTGCTCACCGGCTCTGGCTACAACGCCGTGCGTGGCACCTCAGCCGCTGACGGCATGGCTCTCAAGATCACCTACACCCGTCCCGCCTAAACCACCTCGAGGAGCAATCATGGCAAACAACCTGCGCGGCCACGTCGTCCCACCGCCCACCGGCCAGGCCCCAAGTCGACAAACATTCCTCGACATGATGATGTCTGTCAACGACATCGTGCACGTCGACGATGACACGGCCCGTCAGGCGCTTGTCGACGGCCTCGTCGCTGCTGGGTACACCATCAATGCCGATAACCCGCTTTACGTCCACAACAAAGCGCAGGCTGACGGCAAGCAACTCCAGTCCACGGTAGACGGGTCGACATGGAACACTTACGTCGCCGGAAGTGACACGGGCTGGGTTGCGCGATCAATCGGTACGGCTGGATGGACATCAAACAACCAGGTTCGAGTGGTCAATCGCATCTTGGCAACGATATACATTAGCGTGAAAACGGGGGGCGCCGGCTACGCGGGCGGCACGCTCGTTGAGGCGATGACCGCAACCGTCCAGGTGGGCCACGCCTGCCCCGATGACATTTGGTTTCTGTGCGCACAGGGAAGCCAAACATACCGGGCGCGCGTGTTCCAGTCCGGCTCCGTCAACATCTACGGAATCCCCGCACTGCCAGCGGCGACGACCATTTCTGGCACCGTCACATACCCCGTGGGTTAACCACGACCACCAGCCCCGGCGTGAACGTTGGGGCCATCTCCTACACGGTGTGAGCAATTTAACGTCCCCTGCCGCCCTACATTCTTGCCCTACCCCCCAGTCCCCGATGCCGAGGAGGCCCTGCACGATGGATATCAATCTCGCCGCCGTCGTCGTCACCGCCATTGTGACACTCGTGACAGCGCTCACCGGATCGTGGGCGGTGGCGAAATCATCGACCCGCAACACGCAACTGGCGGAGCGCGAGTCAGACCGGGCGCGCATCAAGGCGCTTGAGGACCGGGACGCCGAGTGGTCACGTCGGTGCGATGTGCTATGGGCCGCACGTGAGGCCGATGCTCGGATCAAACGCGAGCAGGGCGACCACATCGACGTTTTGGAGCACCACATCTGGCAGCAGATACCACCGCCCCCACCGCCACGACCCACCGGCGTCTAACCCCACCACACCACCCCGCCCGCACACGTGGCCGGGTCTACACGCACGCCCTGGAGGAATCATGCTGCTGATCACCGTAGCCCCGAACAAGCAGCTCAGTGTTCCCACGGGCCTGGCGTACAACCGTGCCGTTGCCGCTGGTGCACCCCCGCACATCACGAGTGCGTGGCGCGACCCCGTGTATCAGGCGTACTTGCGTGCTCAGTATCTCGCTGGCGTTCCTGGTTTCAACTTCGCCCTCGCGCCCGATGAGTCCAAGCACTGCCTCGGACTCGCGATCGACGTGCCCGGCAAGATCGGCGACACCTCCACCGCGAAGGGCTGGTTCGCCGCACACGGTGAGAAGTTCGGCTTCTTTCCAGTGGCCAACGAGGACTGGCACTTCGAGTACCGAGAGAACCAAGACCCTAGCAAGCCCAATCCCAAGGAGGATGAAATGCCCGGACGTAACTGGTTCGGTCGAACCGTAGACCAGCCCCTGGTGGCTGGCAAGTGGACGACCGTGAAGATCAATGACAAGGGCGACATCTCTGTTGCCATCGGGAACAAGGCCGTGACCGCTAACGTGTGGGTTGACGTTCGCGATATGCCCATCGGCGCGCAGGTCCAGATGCGCTTCTACATCGTGGACGTGAAGTCCGGCAAGACGAAGCGCGTCAACACACTCCAGCGCACGCTCACTGAGTACATCGGCACCGCGGGTTCGACGTTCCTGCGGGGCGGTGTCATCACCGGACTCAAGCCCACCGAGCGCCTGCGTGCTGAGGTGTGGGTCGAGACGGCCGCCGCCAAGGCCACCATCATCAACGCCGGGGCTGACGCCCTGACGTGGAACTAGGAGCAACCATGAAGAAGGAACTCTCAGACGGCGTGATCGCACGCCTTCGCACCGTTGTACCGATCCTGTGGGCCTCGCTCGTGGCGTGGATCATCACCGTCGTGGCCGTGCCCGACGCAGTGGTGGACTACTTGAGCCACCCCATCACCGTGGCGTTCGTCGTCGCGGGCGCAACCGCGCTGTGGCACCGAGCGTGGCAGTGGGTCTCACCTCGAGTCCCCGACTGGGCGGTGCGCGTGTTCATGGGTTCAGCCAAGATGCCCACCTACGCACCAGTCCCATTGCTCACCACCAGCCAGGGCGAGAGCACCGTGTCCGATGAAGGCGATGGTGTCACTGACCCCGCTGAACTCGTCGCGGAGCCAACCCCCGCCCCATAGACGCGCGCCACCTCCACGCCCGACGAACGCCCCCGCTCGCTGACTTCGGTCGGTGAGTGGGGGCGTTTTTGTCGTTGCTACGGTGCGGGCGGCGCGTAGACAATCTCCACGTTGACGGCTTCGGTCACACGTCCAGAAATCGCACGGATCCCCCCGGCGGTTACCGGCAATTCTGGGTGGTGTGCGCGCAGGTGTGCGTCGGAACGGTAGCTCTGCCCCGCCTGATCGCCTTCACGGGTTGAGTGGGCGGGGCTTTTGTCGTGCCCGGACACTACCCGTTGAGGTGCAGCACGGCGCCAGCGTAGGCCGCGCCCCGCACGAACGCCGCTGAAGCGCGCTGGCCGGCGCTTGGAGGATTGTCCCCGCGCAGTGCACGATCCATCTCAAGCGACGCGCCAACGATGGCCGCGCCGACGACGTCGTCGAGGTGTAGGACGATGGTGGTCTCTTCGATGGTGGGCATGGTCTCTACGCGATTCTGCGTTCGCTGAGCGCCACGACGGCGGCGCGTTTGGCATGGTCGGGGGGCAGTGTGTATCGCTGGGTGGTGGCCACGGATGCATGGCCGAGTAGTTGCTGGATGGTGAGCAGGTCGGTGCCGATGCCTAGGAGGTCGGTCGCGAAGGAGTGGCGCAGCTTGTGCAGAGTCCAGTCGCCGGGCAGCGCTCGGGCGGCGAGTTTGCCGACGTACTCGCCGGACAGGTGGCCGTCGCGGTCGCCGGGGAAAGCGAAGCCCCGCCCCGTCAGGCAGGCCCCGCGGATCTCGCGCGCCAGCGAGTCGTTCAGTGGCACGATGCGTTGCTTGCCGCCCTTGCCGTGGACGTTGAGGGAGTAGCCGGCGAGGTCGGGGATGATGTCGCGTTCGTGGATCTTGGAGATCTCGGTGCGGCGTAGTCCGGCCTCAGCTGCGGTGCGCAGGATCAGTATGGTGCGCGCGTCGGACGCGGCGAGCGCCTCGAGGTAGATGCCGTAGGGCACTGGTCGCGGGTGGGGCTCGGATGCTTTGACGCGGGGCAGTGCTTCCGCGGGTGACGCGGTGACGTGTCCGGCGAGGATGCCCCACCGGTAGAACGCGAGCAGGCTGTTGCGGACACTGCGTCGTGTCTCGGCGGCCCACTCCTGTTGCCCAGTCCAGGAGATCAGGTCGTTGGTGGTGATCTCCCACGGGTCGTCGACACCGGACACGCGCGCGAGGCGTGACAAATGATCCAGGCGCGTGCGGATCGTCGTCGAGGGGTGACCGGCAGCGCGAAGGTGCGTGGTCCAGTTGGCCAACGTTGCCCCCCACGCCCCAGGAACGGGGCGAGCCATAGGCAGAATGTAAACCCGTGCCAGGCGGTTCACGGTGCGGCCTCGCCGTGCTGGGGGGATTGCCCGGTCTGTCCCGGCCTGTGGAGACTTGTCCCACGTTGCGCTATGACATCACGCTCAAACCCGTGCTCGCGGCGACACACTCTGTGAGACGAAACCCACAACACGGCGGTGCTGCAGGGCACGCCGTTCATGAACGACCGGCACTGGCGAAGGCGAGGTCGAGCAGTTCACGCTCCCGCACCTTTAGTGCTGATTGGCTTGCGCGCCCCACGGCGATGGCTGCCACTGCACCGAAGTTCTCGGCCCGCCAGAGGATCTCGCTTCCGCTGTAGGCCTGGAGGTTGTGGACGTCCGTAAGCGTGGGTGCGTTGAGTGCGCGCTCGATCACGCTGAGGCTCAGTGTGTCGATGATCCTGGCGTCCATCTCCTCGAGAAAGCTCATGCGGCGTCCTTGACGCTCGGGCCGCGCTGTACGCGTGCGGCCGCGCTCCTCTTGGCGCGCACGCCGGCGAGCTCGATGGGGGCCGAGGCCGCGACCTTGGTGGTGCCGCGCGTGCTCAATTCGTGCTCACTGGCCACTAACCAGAAGGTTGGGGGTTCGAATCCCTCCGGGCGCACTCAACATCATGGCCACGGCCCTTTCCCCTCGGGGAAGGGCTTTTGCTTTTGTGACCTTCACCGATGTGAAGTGCACGATCGGTTGTCGCTACCGGGCGCTACCCGTAGGCTCTCCACATGACGCGCACCACCCGCCTTCGATTCTGGATCGCCGCAGCTGTCCCGTGCGCAATTACGGTCTGCGTGCCGGAACCTCCGGTGACAGCTAGAACTTCCCATCGGTCGCGGCTTAGTTAGCCGCGTGAGACGGAGTGGACGTGGTTGATCAGACCCGACATGAGGTTCGGGGTCATGCGGCGGTGCGGGCGGCGCTGCGGGACATTGACACCTATTCGAGCGACCTCCTAGGCGACCGCGATGTCCGCTCGTATCGGCAGCTTCCCCTCGAGGCGGACCCGCCACGTCACACCAAGTACCGACAGGCGCTCCAGCCGCTATTCATGGGGGACGCGATCGCGCCCAAGGCCCCGCGATTCGAGGCGCTCGCTCGCGACCTGATCGAGAGAATCACGGCAAGGGGCGGCGGCGACATCACCACCGATCTGGCGCTCCCGTACGTCATCGGCTGCCTGACCATTGTGTACGAGCGCCCCCAGGATTACGAGGAGTGGCTGTCGTGGGGGCCGGACGTGTGGACGGCAGAGGCTTACGCTAGCGGAGAGGTGTCTGAGGCGTCGATCAAGGCGCAACGTGAGCGTAACTTCGACGCGCCCAGCCAGCGCTCAGGCGCGATGCTAGACACGTATCTCGCGCGGGTTTTCGACGAGGCCGAGGCCAAGGGCGAGGTCGCTCCCGCCGACCGCGACGTGTGGGACCACATTGTCGCTCTGGAAATCGACGACGAGCGACTCACGCGCGACGACATGAAGGGCATCGCCAACGTGCTCCTCGCGGGCGGCCGCGACACCGTCATCAAGGTGGTCACCGGCATGACGTGGCACCTGATGCGCAGCGCTGAGGATCGCGCTTACCTGACTGCAGAACCCGGCGCGTTCAACACCGCGTTCGCGGAGTTGGTTCGGTACCTCACGCCCTTGCCCAAGATGGAGCGGGTGTTGCCTGAAGACCGTCAGGTTCCCGATGCTGACCGCGACCCGTCCAAGTACGTGTTGATGAATTACGCGTCGGCCAACTACGACGACACGGTGTTCCCCGACCCGGAGAAGCTCAACCTCCACCGCGCCCGCAACCCGCACCTCGGCTTCGGATTTGGAAAGCACTCGTGCATGGGGATGAATATCGCCGAGCACGAGACGCGCGCCTTCCTGCGCGCGCTCCTCGACCCGTGGCCAGCCTGGGAGTTCGACGGAGAGCCCGGCATCGTCTGGGAGAGCGACGGCGAAGGACCGGATGCGCATACCATCCTGGACCGCTTCGCGGCCGTGCCGGTGCGCGTCGCGGGCGCTTAGCGCCCAAAGATTTGCGGCCGATGCCTGGGCCCTGTGGGGCGGTGGGCGAGTTCATGTGTGGTTCAGTTATCACCATGAGCAATACAGCGAGCCCCACGGGCCACCAGATCCAACTTGAGCGCAAGGTCGGAGACTCGACTGTGACCGCAACCGTCACCAGCATCGGCGCAGGCCTGAGGGTGTTGCGGGTGGGTGGTCTCGACATCGTCCAAGGCTTTCCCGAGGACTCCGAGGCTGCCTTCTGCGCGGGACAGATCCTCATCCCCTGGCCCAACCGAGTACGTGACGGCGAGTGGAGGCACGAAGGCGCGGATCTCCAGCTCCCTATCAACGAGCCCGACCGCCACAACGCGATTCACGGGTTCCTCCTAGGACTTCCCCACGAGGTCATGGCCCGCAGCCAAGAGTCAGCCCTGCTCCACGCCACGATTCTTAGCAGCGACGGATACCCCTGGGAGCTCAGCGTCGTCACGGAATACATCCTCACGGAGGCCGGTGTCTCTATCACGCACCGCATCACCAACGCCTCATCAACGCCCGCTCCAGTGGCAGTCGGCTCTCACCCCTTCCCATGCATCGGCGATGTTCCGACCGAGGATCTCGTCGTGACGCTAGACGCCTCCACCCGCATAGTCGTCGACGAACGCCTTAATCCGACCGGGAAAGAGTCCGTCACGGACACCCGATTCGACCTGCGCGCGGGACAGCGAGTGGGCGATTTTGATCTTGACACCGCTTACACGGACATCCCGCCCAGGGCGGATGGGACTCGTACGCTCACGGCCACGGCGCCAGATGGACGCTCAGTAACGGTGTGGGGGGACGCAAACTTCGCACACGCGCAGGTGTTCAATACGGATCAGTTCCCCGGTGCTGATGGTGCGACCTGGGCGGTCGCGCTCGAGCCCACCACCGCCCCACCCAACGCCCTCGCCTCGGGTGAGGACCTCCACCTGGTCGACCCTGGCGACACGTGGGAACTCACCTGGGGTATCGAGTACGCCGCGAACGTTTAGTCGACGCTAGCGGTAGCCCCACCTTGTCGCTGCCGAGCCTCATGTCACGGGGTGATGTACTCGCCCGCCGAGTCAAGCGAAGCACGGTGAATTTGCACACCGTCGTCCGACAGGATCGTCACTGCCACGGCGCGTCCCTCCGGGAGCATCCGAGCCGTGACGGTGCCCTGTGTCGTGGCAAGCAAGGCGCTCGTGACCGCGTCCCCGAGCCGGAGCATCGCATCGTGGGACGGCAACGGTGCGCCGCGGTCATCCAACAGGTTGACCGTCACCCCCCGCGCGCGCGCACCCTGGGCAGCGTCAGCGACGGCGGGCACCACGAGAGAGCGCCCACGGACGCCGTCGCGCAGTTGTGCCTCGACCGATTGAAACATGCGCCGGTCGTCGTCGTTAAGCGGCGCCCCACTGGCGATGAGTTCGAGCTGTGGGACGGCGAGAGCCGCCAGCTCGGCTACGCGCTGCAGGCGAATCTCTTGGCCCGCGTCGGCACCCGCTACGACTGCAGCTGCGACCACTGAGCGGGCGGTCAGGGTGTTGATAATCCGTGCCGTGCGTCGCAGGCTTGAGGCGAAGAGAGTTGCGACCAGCAGGATGCCCATGTGGGTCTGCAGGAGAGTGAGCCCGAACACGGCGCTTTGCCCGATGCTAATGCCCCACCACACTGTTATTGCGGTCAGCAGCACCATGCCCAGCCACGCCACGCGGGCTCGTCTGCGCAACGCGAGGAAGAAGAGTAACCACGTCGCCGCACCAAGGTGCCATGCCTCGCGACCAAGTTCTCCGGACTGCGGCAAGTACCAAGACACCACCAAGGCACTAGCGCATACGATGCCGATGACCGCGAGCGTGTCCGGCCAGGGCAGAGGATCCGGTTTGGGCCACGTCACTATGAGTGCACCGGCACTGATCAATACGAGGGCGACGAATGACGGCCATGGTGCCCTCATCCGGTCCAGTGTCGCGAGCGTGAATACTACATTCGTCGCGATGAAGAGGTACAGGAGGATTCGCGCGGGCAACGATGTCAGCGAGAGCAAATCGCTGGCGTCGGTGGACGCAGCCATCACGCTCGGCGCTGGGTCGACGTGCGCCTCGGGGCCTGTAGCGGCGGTCATGGACGCATCCAGGTGAGTTCGACTGTGGTCCCAGCGCCGGGGCTTGAGTCGACGGACGCGCCCCCGCCGGTAACCGACCCCATGCGGTCAATGATGCTGACCCGTATGCCGAGTCGGCGTGGCTCGACGGAGCGTTGCGAAAACCCGCGCCCCAGGTCATGTGCGCGCACTTTGAGGCCCGCTTCCGTGACCTCTATATGTACGTCACGCGCAACCGGGTCGGGTGCGGTGGCCGCGTGGTGAGCGCTGTTGCGCATCGCCTCCGCAAGCGCCTCGGTGGTCGCCGCCACGACGGCGGGCGGGATCAGCTCGGGGTTTTCTATCGAATAGGAGAAGTCGACCCCGCTCACGATGTCGTTGACGGTGGCGCGTAGCACGGCGGTGAACTCTTCGGGACTGTATGGCGCGCGCTCGGCGTCCTCCTGAGTGATGGAGTTGATCGCCCCCAGCGCATGCCACGCTTGATCCGCAAGTCCAGGTGCGAGATCCTGTCTACCCGCGGTCAGCAGCGCCGACATGACATCGTCGTGGACAATCGCATTGATACGAGTCTGCTCACTGTCCCGCGTCCGCCGGGCTGCCTCAAGCGATGCCTGACTACGCGCTTGCGCTGCGACCCGGTCCTGCCGGTCCGCGGCTCCCACTACCGCGATGGCCACTCCCATGAGAATCAGCGAGAACAGCATGCCGCCAAGGCCCGCGAGGATCGCGTCTAGCGTGGAGTCTGGGCGTGCCAGAATCTGGTTGACCGCCACGATGGGACCGGTCGCGAACGCGTACGTCCAGACCCAGCTTCCCTGCCACCGGATCGCTGTAATCGTCGCCGCGAGTGCCGTCACCCCCTGGAGCCACGGGGCGGCGTCGTTCGCCAGCGCGTCCACGGTCATCGACGGCACCCAGAAAAGCTCTGCTACGACGAACCCGATCGAGGCTGTCGCCGCGAGGGCGTAGATCACGCCCAGTGGCACCACATATGCCAGGGCAACGAAGCTGGCAGGCAAGAGGATCACAACCGCCAGCGAGCCCCAGGCATACACGGGGCTCAATTGGCCCATCTGGATGACGATGCCTCCCCCGCCCGTGGCGAGCAACGCGCTGAACACGATTGCGCCGATTCCGGCGGCGAAGAACAGAATGCGCTGCATGCGATAGCGCGCCTCGTGGGTCACCACCCCAATCGCGGCGGCCTCTTCGCGCTGAACCGGCTTGGTAGGTTGCCCGGTCACGGTGCTCATGCGGGGCCTTCTAGCAGGCCGTCCTCGAGCGCTCGCTTATACAGGTCGACTCGCGTGGTGGCTGGTCGCCCCACCTGGGCGTACTTGCGACGGACGCGGCTGACGTAGTCCGCGACCGTGTCACGGGACAATTCCGTGAGCGCGGCTACCGAGTACGCGGTCTCCCCCGATGCGTACAGCGACAAAATCTGCTGCTCACGGTTGCTGAGCTTGGCATCCGGAAGTTGAGCGTCTGAGTCGATGGCAGCGGCCCAGTCAACGCCGAATACCTCGCGGCCGCTTGCCGCGGTTCTGATTGCTTCAAGAAGCGTCTCGGCGTCAGCGGATTTGCGAATCAGGCCCAGCGCACCGGAGCGCGCTGCCGACTGAATGAGTCGCCTGTCCTCCGCGCCGGTGTAGACGAGCACGTGCGCACCCCGTTCGTGCACCGCGCGCACGTTGTCTGCGGGCAAGGAGCCGTCTGCCAGCCGGAGGTCCAGCACGACGAGGTCCACGCTCTCGGCGAGTCCGTCGAGGCCAGCCACGGTGTCGACCATGCCCACGAGTCGTAAGTCGCTGGCGGTGCCGACAAGATCCCTAAATCCGAGCGCGATAAGCGCGTGGTCCTCGACCAGCGCGATCTTGGGCTGCGACGTACTCATAAAGTGACCCCCTGGTGGACAGAGTAGTGGGCGTACTGACCACGTCGCTTGCTGCCCCCCAGTTGGGGGGGCTTTACACGCGAGCCGCGGGCTGGCACGCTGAAGTGCGCGGCACTGAGGAAATTCGTCGCGTGGAGGCGCCAAGGCGTCGCTGGGGGGGCGAACCGCATCGCGCGGTGACGCTGATTTTGCTTTGGGGGAAGCCGGATGGATTGGACCGCGTGGGGACTTACGCTCTTGGCCACGGGCGTGCTGTTCGCTGTTCCGCTGCTGCTAGGCAGGTTGAGTCGCGCGCGGCTTTCCCTCATGTCGAGACTGATGTTCACCGCGGCTGCTCTGGTCTGTGTCACGACAGCCGGATACCTCTCGACAATGGACCATGCTCGGTACCCGTCCGTGTTACTCCTGCTACCCGTTGTCCCGATCGCGGTCATCGCGGCGATCGGACGGGACGCACTACGCCGCGAGGGCTCGCGTGCTCGGGCGGTCGACGCTAGCCCGGAACTGCCACTGAGATTCGAGCCAGGTCACGCGTTCTCCGCGCCGCTCTTGCCACCCGAGCCGGTGTCGGCGCGCCGCGACCCTGATATCTCCACTCGGAACCACCCCACCGGGGATGCCGCCGCTCGAGCTCGTGCTCACAATCCGCACACCTCCGTGAGTGAACTCGCAGATCTTGCCGGTAGCTACCCTGAGTTACGGGTCGCGGTGGCAGCAAATCCAGCAACGTCCCCGGAAGTCCTGAAGTGGCTCGCGAGGTCCGGTGACCCCGTGATAGTTGCCTTGATCGCCGCACGAGGCTCGCGGTCCCCTCTGCGCTCTTCACTAGTGAAGAAGCGCGCTAAGGGCCAATTCACGCACGGGTCATCAACCGCAGACTGATCGGCTAGCCCGCCACCGCGCCATCGGTGGCGTCGTGAGCGGTGCCGGCCCCGTACAAGCCCGCAACCGGGGTCTTCGTGGTTACGATGCAGACGCCAGTGCGGTCACCGAGTCTCCAGGTATCCGCCGTGGGGACCCAGGCCAACCACTCGTAGTCGGGCGCTGCAGCGGACGGCGGGATGTAGCCGACGTCGGGATCGACCTGCTCTGCGCAGAAGCTGGTGACCTCCGCGCGCGCCAGCTCAGCACCCGGCCACGCATTCGCTGTAAACGTATAACTGACCAGTGCCTCCCCGTGATGGGGGTCGGAACACCGCACCACCTTGACGGGTCCCGATGAGGCGGCCACATCAGGAGCGTCCTTGAGGCACATTCCGGTGACGACCTGGCCGGTATGAAGAACTCCGGTAGCGCCGGCATCCGCGGGCTTGACCCCCGACGTACGGTACGTCAGCACGGCGGCCCACGCGACGCCGCCGACGATGAGGGCGATAGCCGCGATTATCGTTACGAAGACCCACCGCCCGTTCGACCCACGCCGCCCGCCTCGCCGCTTGCGGAACGCTCGAGACCGCCCGGGCTCTGCGACGCTCGCACGGTTGTCGTGACGTGGTTCGCCGATTCCGGCCGATGCGGGGGTGGGCAGCGCGTGAGCCGACGGCGCGTCGCCGCCGGGAGGAGGGGGCGGGGCGAAATCGAAGCCCGGCTTGGCCTCATCTGATGTCACAGCGCGGTGCCAGGATCGTCGATGTCGAGCACCACGGGGACGTGGTCGGAGGCGCCCTTGCCCTTGCGCTCGTTGCGCGCGATGCCCACGCCTACTGCGCGGGCCGCGAGTGCCTGCGAGCCGTAGATGAAGTCGATGCGCATGCCCTCACCCTTGGGAAAGCGCAACTGCTTGTAGTCCCAGAATGTGTGGGTACCCGGATCGGGCAGGAATCGACGCGAGAGCTCCTCGAAGCCGGCGCCCTCGAACGCGTGGAAAGCCGCGCGCGCTTCGGCAGTGATGTGGGTCTCGGCCTCGCTGTCTGCCTCCGACCAGATGTCCTCGGTGCGCGGCGCGACGTTGAAGTCGCCCACCAGAGCCGTTGGTGCATCGGCCCACGTCGCGGCGGAGGCGCGCAGCTTTTCGAGAAACTCGAGCTTATAGACGTAGTGCGGGTCCTGGAGGCCGCGCCCGTTGGGAACGTACAGGCTCCACACGCGCACCCCGCCGCAGGTAGCGCCCAGGGCGCGTGCCTCGACCACGACGTCCTGACCCGGCTTACCGAAGCCCGGCTGCGCTGGGAAGTGGTTCTGCACGTCCTCGAGTCCCACGCGCGATGCGATAGCCACTCCGTTCCACTGATTCAGCCCGTGGATGGCCACCTCGTAGCCTGCGTCGGTGAAGGCTTGCAGCGGAAACTGCTCCGGCTTGCACTTAATCTCCTGCATCGCGAGAACGTCGGTTTGCGAACGCTCGAGCCAGTCCACCACCCGTTCCTGGCGGGCACGGATTGAGTTCACATTCCAAGTGGCGAGGCGCATGGCTCCACGCTACCCGAGCCTGTGCATCCCAAAACGTCGCGCCGATGCTTCGCGTAGCCTGAGCCTATGGCAACAGTTTTGGTAACCGGCGCATCGTCCGGGTTGGGCGAGGAATTCGCATGGCAGCTCGCGACGGCGGGGCACGACGTGGTGCTGGTGGCCCGGTCCAAGGACCGGCTCAGCGAACTCGCGGACGTGATTCGCTCCGCGACAGGCGTGGGTGCTGAGGTGCTCGTCGCCGATCTGGCGACTGATAGGGGACGCGACGCCGTCGAGGCGCGAATCCTGGACGCCGCGCACCCGGTGAGCATGGTGGTGAACAATGCCGGGTTTGGGTTGGGGGAGAGCTTCCTCGACACCACGTGGGAAACCGAGCGGTCCGTGCTTGACGTCATGGTGACCGCGACGCTACAGCTCTCGCACGCCGCGGCTAAGGCTATGGCCTCCCGCGGCCACGGGGCGATCGTGAACGTGTCCTCAATCGCGGCATACCTGGCCAACTCAACATATGCCGCTCACAAGCGGTGGATTCTCGACTTCACCGAGGCGCTGGCGCGCCAACTCAAGGGTTCCGGCGTGAGCGCGACCGTCGTCGTCCCGGGCCTGGTGCGCACGGAGTTCCATGACGGCGAGTCGCTGGCACACATGAAGAGTCAGTATCCCGACATCGCGTGGCTCACGCCGGAGGTGGTGGTGACCGCCGCCCTGGCTGGGGTGCGCCGCAAGCAAGTTCTCGTGACGCCTAGCGCCCGTTATGTCGCCGCATCGAGCGTGATGCGGCTGGTCCCCAGGTCGCTCACGCGCGGCCGCGGGGGACGACTGTAACCCGCTCCCGCTCCCGCTAGGCTTGGGCCATGACTTCCCCCACCCCCCGCGAACAGCTCCGTGACCTCATCAAGGACCTCGCGGTGGTGCACGGCCGCATCACGCTGTCCTCCGGCAAGGAGGCCGACTACTACGTCGATCTACGCCGCATCACGCTGCACCACCGCGCGGCACCGCTGGTAGGCCACCTGCTCCTTGACCGCCTCGAAGAAGAAGGCTTTGGCCCCGCGGACATCGATTCGGTGGGCGGACTGACATTGGGAGCAGACCCGCTCGCGACCGCGCTGTTGCACGCCGCCGCCTCGCGCGGGCTCGACCTCGACGCCTTTGTGGTGCGCAAGGAGAACAAGGCGCACGGCCTGCAGCGCCGCATCGAGGGCCCGGATGTCGCGGGTCGCAAGGTGGTGGCGGTCGAGGACACGTCCACCACGGGCGGCTCTGTGCTGACCGCTGTGGAAGCGCTACGCGAGGCGGGGGCCGAGGTGGTGGCCGTGGCCGTGATCGTGGACCGCAACACCGGATCGCGCGAACGTATCGAAGCCGAGGGGTTGCCTTACATCTACCTGTACGGGCTCGAAGACCTGGGCCTCGCCTAGGTCTGGCCCAGCGGCGCTTGCGCGACCTGTGCTCGCTTACTTTCCCCGCCGTTGCGCGCATACCGCCACCGCAACGAATACGCGGAGTTCGCGACGCTCCACGGGTGGGACTACCTAGCCCGGACGTTTGATTACAGTTCTCGATTCACGAGCGCCCCTTTCGGCGTCGGAACCGGATGGCATCAGACTGACGTGCTGCGCGAATACACCGAGCGGGGCCTCGCCTCTCGCTATGGAAAGTACCTGCCTGACGGCGACCAGCATCGGCCGCTCGTGGGCCCAAGCTGGGCCACGACCTCCGGTGCGCTGACCTCTGGTCACTACGCCGACGACGGCGTGAATCATCCTCGCGGCGACGGAGCTCATTCCGAAGGCGTATGGCGACGCCGAGCCCTCTGGCGCTAGCATCGGCACTAGTTCTTCACTCAAGGGAGTCAGACATGCTTGAAATTTTCCTCATCGTCATCGTGGTGGCGATAGTCATCGCCGGAATCTGGGCGATTAGCGCCTATAACGGGTTGGTGCGCCTGCGTAACCTCGTGCAAGAGGCCTGGCGTCAGATCGACGTCGAGTTGCAGCGTCGCCACGACCTGATTCCCAACCTCGTCGAGACTGTCAAGGGCTACGCAGGTCACGAGAAGTCCACGCTCGAAGACGTCACCCAGGCCCGCACCATCGCCGCCGCACCTGGGTCGAGCCCGGGGGAGCAGGCGCAGCAGGAGAACGTATTGACCCAGGCGCTCGGGCGGCTCTTCGCGGTCGCCGAGGCCTACCCGGACCTCAAGGCCAACACCACGTTTCTTGAGCTACAGCGCGAGCTGACCAACACCGAGGACCGCGTGGCAGCAGGACGCCGCTTCTACAACGCGAACGTCCGCACCATTAACACCAAGGTCGAGGTGTTCCCCACGAGCATCATCGCCAACATGTTTGGGTTCCACCGCGAGGAGTACTTCGAGGTCGAGGACCCGGCCGCGCGCCAGGCCCCGAGCGTCCAGTTCTAGCCCGCCGCTAGTCAAATTGGGGTACTGACGTTAGGAGTGACATGCTTGGTCCTGACAGCGCCCTCCCGCTCTTTATCGGGCTTTTCGTGCTCGTCATCGGGGGCATGATCTGGCTCGCTATTCGCCAGGCCCGCAAGACGCGCGAACGGCGTGCTGGACTCATTGCGCGGGTCACCGCTTGTGGTTACTCATATGCGGGCGAAGACCCTGCCCGCACGAGCATGTTCACCTCCGCACCCTTTGGCCTGGGTGACTCCCGACGCGCCCGCGACCTGGTGTGGGGCGCGGTGAGCGGCCGCCCGTTCGAGACGTTCGCTTATCTCTACGAGACGCACACCACCGACTCCAAAGGCAACCGCACCACCACCACGCATCGCCATCAGATCACATGGATCCCACTGCCTGGTGGGCTACCCATCATGCGGCTCACCGCGGACAACGCGATGATGCGCCTGTTTTCGAAGATGGGCGCCAAGGACCTCGACGTCGAGTCTCACGAGTTCAATCAGCGCTGGAAGGTGTGGTGTGCCGACGAGCGCACCGGGCACGCGGGCCGCAGCATGGTCTTTGAGGGAAGCCTGTTGATGACCTACGTCACAGGCCACACTGATCTGGGCGACCTGGAGCAGATTGTCGCGTCGCTGTACGGCGTCAGCGAGGGTATCCCCGCGTTTTTGTGGGAGGCGAGGGGTTAGCGTTAGCCGATCGGCTCCTCGTCGATGATGGCCTCCGCCGCGCGCTTGACCTCGACGCGGTGCCTGATGCCCTCGATAATGATGGGCAGCAGCGACACGAACACGACGAGTACCAGCGCTACCTCGATGTTGTCGCGCACCACCGGGAAGCCGCCCAGCCAGTATCCCAGCAGCGTCACCCCTACCCCCCACAGCAGGGCGCCGATGGCGTTGTAGCGCGCGAAGTGTCCCCAGTGCATGCGGCCCACGCCGGCCGCCACCGGGATGTAGGTGCGCACGAAAGGCACGAACCGCGCCAAAATGATCGCACGCGGGCCGTACTTATCGAAGAAGGTCTCCGTCTTGTCCGCGTACTCGCGCTTGAAGAGCCGCGAATCGGGCCTGCTGAAGATGCGCGGCCCCGCGAAGTGGCCGATGCCGAAACCGATCTGGTCGCCCACAAATGCGGCGGCACCCATCGTCAGCATCGCGACCCAGATAGGCATGTCGATCGCGCCCGTGCCCACGAACAACCCCACCGTAAAGAGCAACGAGTCGCCCGGCAAGAACGGGAAGAGCAGCCCGGTCTCGATGATGATGACCACGCAGATCGCGAACACCGCCCACGTACCCCAGCGGTCCAGGAAGCCGTTGATTAGCGTCTCGGGGTCGAGCCAACCGGGGCCCAGTGTCGGTAGGTGCGCGCCGGCCATGGCGAGGGCATGATTCATGTGCCTAGGTTACGGGAGTCGCACGCAGGACCTTGCGCGTCGGTGGCGTTGTTATGGTCGTAACCGTGAGCGAAACTCTGACACTTTCCATCCGCGGGCTGAGGCAAAGCTTCGGCGACCGCGTCGCACTCGACGACGTCAGCTTCGACGTGCGCCCCGGACGGCTCACTGGCTTTGTGGGCGGCAACGGGGCGGGCAAGACCACGACAATGCGCGCAATTGTCGGGGTCCTGCAGCCCGATGCCGGCGAGGTGACTTTCGGCGGCGCGGCCATGACGCTGGGCGTGCGCCGTACCATCGGCTACATGCCCGAGGAGAGAGGGCTGTACCCCAAAATGAAGGTGCTCGAGCAGCTCGTGTTTTTGGGCCGAGTGCTCGGCGTCGACAAGGGCGCGGCGGCACAGCGCGCCGCGGAGCTACTCGAAGAGTTCAGCCTGACCGACCGTGCGGGCGACGTGCTGCACACGTTGTCCCTGGGAAACCAGCAGCGCGTGCAGATAGCCGCCGCGCTCATCCACAACCCCAAGCTTCTGGTCCTAGATGAGCCGTTTAGCGGGCTCGACCCCACCGCGATGGACACCATGGGCACGCGCCTGCGCGAGCGTGCCGCAGCCGGGCTGCCGGTGCTGTTTTCGTCCCACCAGCTGGACCTAGTGGAGAAGCTATGCGACGACATCGTGTTGATTCGCGAGGGCCGCGTGGTGGCCACCGGAGAGGTGAGTGCGCTACGCGAACAGCGGGCCGGCCGGCGCTATCGCGTGCAAGTGGAAGGTGACCCGCAGTGGCGCCCCGCACTACCCGGGGTGACCGTACGTGATGCGGGCGTCCAGGGCGTGACGGTCGAACTCGACGACAATGTGGACCCGCAACAGTTGCTTGCCGCGGCTCAGCGTGCAGGCGCGGTCGGTCATTTTGGGCGCGTGTTGCCCTCCCTTGCCGAACTCTTCGCGGAGGTGGGGCGATGAGCGCATCGGCCAATCGCACCGACTTGGTGCGCATCGTCGCGGGGCGTGAGATCTCCGTCAAGCTGCACGACAAGGGCTTTATCGCCGCCACGATCGTCTTTCTGGCCGTCATCGTGGCGGCGACCGTCATACCCGCACTGCTGTCCGGGGGGACGCCCTCCTATACGCTCGGCGTCACTCCCGGCGCGACAGCGCAGGCGACGCTCGCGCAGCAACTTGGGGCGCTAGCGGACGACGAGCGACCCATGGGGGTCCCTGCCGCGGTTATCACTATCGCCGAAGTGGACTCCGTGGCGAGCGGTCTGGCTGACGAGAAAAACATTGCGGTGCTCAGCGTCGACGGGACCGCGGCCACGCTGTCGGGTCGCGATACGGTACCCGATGAGCTCGTCACGCTGGTGACCTCCGCGCACACCCAGACCGTAGTCGGCGAGGTCGCGTCCGATGCGGGCCTGAGCGAAGCTCAGATGACGACGCTGACCGCCCCGCAGCCACCCAAGGTGGTGCTGAGCGACCCCCCGCCGACCTTCGCGGTACCGCCCCAGCTCGTCGTCTTGGTGTTCGGATTCCTGTTCTACTTCGCGGTGCTCACGTTCGGTCTGTCTATCGCGCAGTCGGTGGTGGAAGAAAAGCAGTCCCGTGTGGTCGAGCTGTTGGTGGCCGCGGTTCCGCTGCGATGGCTGTTGTCCGGCAAGGTGCTCGGTAATGCGGTGCTCGCGATTGCCCAGGTGGCGATCATCATCGGCGCGGGTCTGGTCGGCGCCTCTTTGACGGGCTCGGGCGACATCATCTCCCAGGTGGCAGGGGTGAGCGGATGGTTCCTCGCATTCTTTGTCGTGGGCTTCCTGATGCTGGCGTGTCTGTGGGCGGTGGCCGGGTCGCTGGCATCCCGCATCGAGGATCTGCAATCCACGACGCTCTACATGCAGGTAGCGGTGATGGTGCCGTTCTTCGCGGCGATCCTGATCCAGGACGACAACCCGTTGCAGCGGGTGCTGTCGTACTTCCCGCTGACCGCGCCGCTCATGATGCCCGCTCGTCTCGCCCAGGGAACTGCTGCTGGGTGGGAGCCCTGGGTCGCGATGGTGATCGTGTTGGTCACGGCGATCGCGCTGATAGGTATCGGAGCCCGGCTCTATGCGGGTTCGGTGTTGAACACCTCCAAGCGCACCAGCCTGCGCGCGGCGTGGAAAAAAGGGGCGGGCGCGTGACTACAGCAGAACCGAGCGAGCAGCAGGGGGCCGACGACTCGCCTTTCGCATCCGATTCGGAGCCGATGCACGGGTTGGGTCCGTGGGAGGGCGCGCCGCGCGACGGCGCGCCGTGGGATCCGGAGTTGCTGCGCGACGGCGACCGCCGCAACGTGGTCGACCGCTACCGCTACTGGACGCACGCCGCAATCGTCGCGGACTTGGATGCGCGCCGTTACGACTTTCACGTAGCGATTGAGAATTGGCAGCACGACTTCAACATCGGCTCCGTGGTGCGTACGGCTAACGCGTTCTTGGCGAGCGAGGTGCACATCGTGGGCAACCGCCGCTGGAACCGGCGTGGCGCGATGGTCACCGACCGCTACCAACACGTGCGCCATCACCCGACCGTCGAGGAGTTCGTGGCGTGGGCCCACGAAGAGGGCTTGGCCGTGATCGGCATCGATAACCTGCCAGGGTCCGTCCCGATCGAGACGTACGACCTCCCGCGCCGATGCGTGCTCGTGTTTGGGCAGGAGAGTGTGGGGCTCACGGATGCGGTGCGGGAGGCGGCCGATGCGACGCTCGCCATCGCGCAATACGGCTCGACGCGGTCGATCAACGCGGGCGCCGCCGCGGCTATTGCCATGCACTCCTGGGTGCGTCAGCATGGGGACATCGATGCTGGGCACGCGGGATGATCCTGCCGCCAGACGCGCGAGGTGAGCCGACCCATTTTCCAGGTCGCAGCATCGGCCGCAAATAAGTAGGACGAACGTCATGTGTGATCTCAGTAGTACATCTGACAGAATGGGTGGCGGATACGTCCCTCACACTTCAGGAGATCACTATGGGCCTCGCCAATCCCGAGTCATATAACGCAATGCTTGACGCCGCCAAGGCTGGCGCTTACGCGTTCCCCGCAATTAACATCACGTCCTCGTCCTCGATCACCGCAGCCATCCAGGGCTTCGCCGAGGCGGAGTCTGACGGCATCATCCAGGTCTCGGTTGGCGGTGGCCAGTACGCCTCCGGCGCCACGATCAAGGACCAGGTGGTCGGCTCTCTCGCCCTCGCCGCATTCGCCCGCGAGGTTGCTGACAGTTACGGCGTCACCATCGCGCTGCACACCGACCACTGCCACGCGACCTACGTCGACAGCTGGTTGCGCCCGCTGCTAGCCGCGTCCACCGAGCGCGTGAAGAACGGCGGATTGCCGATCTTCCAGTCGCACATGTGGGATGGCTCGTCCGTGCCGATGGGCGACAACTTGACCCTCGCGCAGGAGCTCCTCGAGCTCTGCGTTGCCGCCAACATCATCCTTGAGGTCGAGATTGGCGTCGTGGGTGGCGAGGAAGATGGGCACGCAGCGGACGTCAACGACAAACTCTACACCACCACCGAGGACGGCCTCGCGACGGTCGAGGCCCTGGGTCTTGGCGAGAAGGGCCGCTACCTGACCGCGCTGACGTTCGGCAACGTGCACGGCTCTTACAAGCCGGGCTCAGTCAAGCTTCGCCCCGAACTCCTCGGCAAGATTCAGTCCGAGGTGGGCGCGAAGGTCGGCAAGGACAAGCCGTTCGACCTGGTGTTCCACGGCGGTTCCGGCTCGACCTCGGAAGAGATCGCGGAGGCAGTCAGCTACGGCGTCATCAAGATGAACGTCGATACGGACACGCAGTACGCGTACACGCGCCCGGTGGTTGACCACATGATGAAGAACTACGACGGCGTCCTCAAGGTCGACGGCGAGTGGGGCAACAAGAAGGCCTACGACCCGCGCGCATGGGGCAAGCTCGCTGAAGCGGGCATGGCGGCGCGCGTCGTCCAGGCCTGCCAGCAGCTCGGCTCGGCCGGCAAGAAGATCTAGGTTCGTTCGCCGTGGGATTGCCCCTGGGTCGGACATACCGCCCGGGGGCTTTCGCACGTCACCGTAGGATAGACACGCGTTAGGGACGTGGGCGAGCGCTCACGTCAACCAAGCCCCGGGCATCGTTCCCGGGTGAGGGGAGGGCCTCGTGCCCGGAGTAGTAATTGTTGGCGCCCAATGGGGCGACGAAGGTAAGGGCAAGGCGACTGACGTCCTGGGCTCCCGCGTGGACTACGTGGTGAAGTTCAACGGCGGCAACAACGCCGGTCACACTGTGGTGATCGGCGACCAGAAGTTTGCGTTGCACCTGCTGCCGTCTGGCATCCTGACGCCCGGCGTCACGCCGATGATCGGCAACGGCGTGGTGGTGGACATCTCCGTGCTGTTCCAGGAATTGGACGCGATCGAGGCGCGCGGGGTCGACACCTCCAAACTGCTGATCTCGAACGCAGCCCACGTCATCGCGTCGTACGCACGCACACTCGATAACGTCACGGAACGCTTCCTAGGCTCGCGCAAGATCGGTACGACCGGCCGTGGGATTGGGCCGGCCTACGCCGACAAGATCAACCGCATCGGCATCCGCATAGGCGACCTGTTCGACGAGCAGGTGCTGCGCGACAAGATCCAGGGCGCACTCGAACAGAAGAACCACCTGCTCGTGAAGGTGTACAACCGCCGTGCGATCGAGGTCGACGAGGTGGTCGAGGAGCTGCTTCAGTACCGCGACCGGCTCGCGCCGATGGTGGCGGACACGTCGCTCGTGCTCAACAACGCGCTCGACCGCGGCGAGACTGTTCTGTTCGAGGGCGGCCAGGCGACCATGTTGGACGTCGACCACGGCACCTACCCGTTCGTGACGTCGTCGAACGCGACCGCTGGCGGCGCGTGCACGGGGTCCGGCGTGGGGCCCACGCGCATCGACTCCGTCATCGGGATCGTGAAGGCATACACCACGCGTGTGGGTGAGGGACCGATGCCCACCGAGCTGTTCGACGAGGACAGCATCAAGCTGCAGACCATTGGCGGCGAGTTCGGCGTGACTACCGGGCGCGTGCGCCGATGTGGCTGGTACGACGCGGTGATCGCGCGCTACTCCGCGCGGGTGAACGGGCTGACCGACTTCGTGCTGACCAAGCTCGACGTGTTGACCGGCTGGAAGACCATTCCTGTGTGCGTCGCGTACGACGTGGACGGCGTGCGGTTTGAGGAGGTTCCACAGGATCAGGCTGCCTTCGCCGCAGCCAAGCCCATATGGGAGGAGTTCCCTGGGTGGACCGAGGATATCTCCGCCTGCCGCACGTTCGAGGAGTTGCCTGTCAACGCGCAGAACTACGTGTTGGCGCTCGAGGCTATGTCTGGGTGCCGGATCAGCGCCATTGGTGTGGGGCCTGATCGCGAGCAGACCATCGAGGTCAACGACCTGATTCACGCCCGCGGGGTGTAGAGCTAGTCCCAGAGCGCGTCAATCCAGCGCATTACCACGGCAGTCGACCCACGTTTCAGCCTATGAAAGCGGTACGTGCCGTCGACGGTCACCTCGACAATTCCTGCGTCTGCGAGAACCCTCAGGTGTTGAGAGCCTCGCTGCCTAGAGATCCCGAAGTTGGTCGCGGCAGACGCGGAGAGGTCTCCCGCGACAGCCCCATCGAAGATGAGGAGCTCTAGCAAAAATCGGCGGACGGGGTGCGCAAGGGCATGCATTACTCGGTTCAGTGCAGCCTCCTCCGCAATGCGACCCGCGACATCAGGCCCCGCAAAGGGGCGAGAGATACCGACGTTGGGCACGGTGCCTCCATTTCCTTGTTCCAACAATTCCTGGAATAAGGAAAACAGAGGGGTCCGACACGCAGCCCGTCGTCGTGGTGATGACGTTGGTGAGAATGCTGGCGGTGGAGTGGTGGGTGGCACCGGGTCGCGATGCTACCGCTCTGATCGAGGTTTCTTACTCCTTCGGTAGACTCGCACGCGTGATCATTCTCATTGTCGGCGGGGGAGCCCGCGAGCATGCTATTGCCCGCTCCCTCCACCTAGACCCAGCAGTGACCGAGCTGCACGCCGCCCCTGGTAACCCTGGAATTGGCCAGATCTCTACGCTGCACACCACGGATCCAAACGACGGTATCTCTGTCGCGTCACTCGCGGCTCAGGTACGCGCGGATTTGGTGATCATCGGCCCCGAGGTGCCGCTGGTTAACGGGGTTGCCGACGCGGTGCGCACGGCCGGCATCCCGTGCTTTGGCCCCGGCGCCGCCGCGGCGATGCTCGAAGGATCCAAGGCGTTTGCCAAGGAGATCATGAACGCGGCTGGCGTGCCGACGGCCGGAGCGCGCGTGTGCACTGACCGTGAGCAGTTCGCCGCAGCACTTGACGAGTTCGGCGCACCGCACGTCGTTAAGGACGATGGTCTGGCCGCTGGTAAGGGCGTGGTGGTGACCAACGATCGCGCGGAGGCCGATGCCCACGGCGCGGCCATTTTGAGTGCCGGCGGGCAGGTGGTCATCGAGGAGTTCCTCGACGGCCCCGAGGTCAGCCTGTTCTGCATCTGCGACGGCGCCACCCTGGTTCCACTGCAGCCCGCTCAGGACTTCAAGCGCGCGTACGACGGCGACGAGGGTCTCAACACCGGTGGGATGGGCGCGTATAGCCCACTACCTTGGGCACCAAAAGGCCTGGTTGACGAGGTGGTCCGCACGATCGCGCAACCCACAGTTGACGAGATGTCCCGCCGCGGCATGCCCTTCCAGGGCGTCCTGTACTGCGGTCTCGCGCTCACGTCGAATGGCGTGCGCGTGATCGAGTTCAACGCGCGCTTCGGCGACCCGGAGACCCAGGTCGTCCTGGCAAGGCTCGAGACTCCGCTGTCCGCCGTGTTAATGGCCGCTGCGCTCGGTCGACTGCCCGAACTGCCTCGCCTCGCGTGGCGCGCCGACGCAGCCGTGACGGTGGTGGTCGCAGCCGACAACTATCCAGGTGAACCCCGCACGGGTGACCCGATCACCGGCATCGAAGTCGCGGATGCGCTGGAGGACGTGCACGTGCTCCAAGCGGGGACCGCATTTGACTCCAACGGCGCGCTGGTTTCGAACGGTGGCCGCGTGTTGTCGGTCGTGGGGGTAGGAGCCGACCTGTCCGAAGCACGCGGCCGCGCGTACGCAGGAGTCAATGCGATCGAGCTGGCAGACTCGCACCACCGCACCGACATCGCACTCGCGGCTGCGGAGCGCAACTGATGAGCGAGATCATGCTGGCAACACCGCCTACGGTTCCGGGCTGGCGGCATATTTACTCCGGCAAGGTTCGTGACCTCTACGAGCCCATCGAGTCGCATCCCCGTGGCGACGTGGTGCTCGTGGTCGCATCGGACCGCATCAGCGCTTACGATCACGTCCTCCCCACCGAGATCCCGGGCAAGGGTGCGATCCTGACGGCGCTCAGCCTGTGGTGGTTCGACCAGATCCGTGACATCGTCCCTAATCACACCGTCGAGGCCCCAGTGCCCGATGTCGTGGCGGGGCGCGCGATGGTGTGCCAGCGGCTCGACATGTTCCCGGTGGAGTGCGTGGCCCGCGGTTACCTCACCGGCTCGGGGCTGGTCGAGTATCGCGCCAACGGTGAGGTGTGCGGCGTGCCGCTGCCCGATGGCCTGGTTGACGGATCGCGTCTGCCTAGCCCAATCTTCACCCCGGCCACGAAGGCCGCAGTGGGCGACCACGACGAGAACGTGAGTTTTGAGGCGGTGGCGGACAGCATCGGCCCCGTGGACGCGGAGGCACTGCGTGAGCTGACCCTGCGAGTTTACGACCGTGCGCATGAGATTGCAGTTAGCCGCGGAGTGATCCTCGCGGACACCAAGTTCGAGTTTGGCCGCGACGCGTCGGGTGCGATCGTGATCGGCGACGAGGTGCTGACGCCGGACTCGAGCCGGTTCTGGCCCGCGGACACGTGGGAGCCGGGCCGCGCGCAACCCAGCTACGACAAGCAATTCGTGCGCGACTGGCTGACGTCGCCCGCATCAGGCTGGGACAAGGCGGGCGACGCGCCGCCGCCGGAACTTCCCGCGGAGATCGTGGATAAGACCCGCCAGCGCTACCTCGAGGCGTACGACCGGTTCGCGAAGAACTAACCCCAACGTTTTGGACGCCAGACGCGTCTTATAGGTATGAGGCGTTTACGACGGATCTTGGCCGGGGCAACTATCGCGCTCGGACTGGGCGTGGCTATGACCGGCTGCGCGAGCACGACTGTGGAAGCCCCGGGTGCCCAACAGTCCGTGGTCAAGGACGTCGAGTTCTACCCTGCGTGCGGGAACGAGACGCTCACACTTGACGGCGTGACCTGGTACTCGTTCGTGCCGGAGGACCTTGAAGCCTTCCCCACCCCACTCGCCCTGGGCAACGCCGATTCCTGGCCCAGCATCGGCACCTCGCGGTCGATGCATAAGGTGGTACCACCCGGGCCCGGGGACGACACTGGCTCGCTCGTGGTCTACGACGGTGGGTACGCGTACTTCCGATCGGACAATGGTGCGCTTACTAGTTGGCTCACCACGGAGAAAATCGACTACAACTTCGCCTGCTGAGTCTCCCGCTAGACTTTGGCTCATGGCCACCATCGTCGTACATGTGATGCCCAAGCCCGAGATCCTTGACCCGCAGGGCAAGGCCGTCGGCGCCGCACTCCCGCGTCTGGGATTTGATCAGTTTGCGGGCGTTCGCCAGGGTAAGCGATTCGAGCTCATCGTGGACGGCGAGGTCACCGATGAGGTCCTTGCCAAGGCGCGCGAGGCAGCCGAGACGTTACTTTCAAACCCGGTGATCGAAGACGTGGTTTCGGTCGCCATTGAGGACAATTAAATGACGGCCCGCATCGGGATCGTGACGTTCCCAGGCACGCTGGACGACCGTGACGCTGCCCGTGCCGTGCGCCTGGCCGGCGCCGACGCTGTCTCGCTCTTTCACGCCGAGCCCGACTTAAAGAACGTGGACGCGATCGTGCTTCCCGGTGGCTTTAGTTACGGGGACTACCTGCGCGCAGGCGCACTCTCGCGCTTCTCACCGATCATGGAGAAGATCGTCGACGCGGCTCGCGGCGGCATGCCCGTGCTGGGCATCTGCAACGGCTTCCAGGTACTTACCGAGGTCCACCTACTGCCGGGCTCGATGATCAAGAACGAGCACCTGCACTTCATCTGCCGCGACCAGACGCTGCGCGTCGAGAACGCGGACACCGACTGGACCCGCGAGTACGAGGCTGGCCAGGACATCATCGTGCCGCTGAAAAACCAGGACGGACAATACGTCGCTGACGAGCACACGCTGGATGAGCTCGAGGCCGAGGGTCGGGTGGCGTTCCGCTACGTGGGCTGGAACCCGAACGGCTCGCGCCGCGACATTGCCGGGGTGACCAACCAGCGCGGCAACGTCGTGGGGCTCATGCCTCACCCCGAGCACGCCGTCGAGCATGGGTTTGGCCCCGACTCGATCGAGGACGGCCACGCTGGGACTGATGGCCTGGCGTTCTTCACGAGCGCGATCTCGTCGCTGCTCGCCACCGCTTAGCTCGATGCCGCGTTTCATGCCGCGGAGCCGCTGATTGTTCGCGCCTGCGGGTACGTCTCGCATGAACTTGGGTTCCGCAGCTCAGGGGACTACGAGGAGTGGAAGCTTCTGCTTCATCACTTCTATGAGCCGGTGCCACAGGTGCTGCACTACGGCGTCGATCGCGCGCGCCTATCCGCCTGACCCGCATACTCCCTGCGCTTGCGTTAGCGCACGCTTCTCGTGAAAAACAGGAGTACGTGCAAGCCCAGGAAGCATTGAAGGAGAAGCGGGCGTGCGGAACGCGGACTCAAGATGGTGCCGCGGCAAACGCCGGTGCGGAGTCTAGTTCCCCAGTGCTGGCTTGATGTCGCCAGCGAGCACCTCGAACGTGCGGCGGTTGAACTCCGCACCCAACTGGTTGGGCACCGTTACGAGGATCGTGTCCGCGGCCATGACCGCCTCGTCCTCGAGCAACTCCGCGACGATTTTGTCCGGAGCGCCCACGTAGGTCTTGCCGAACGTGCCCTTGGAGTTGTCGATGTAGCCAATCTGGTCTTCGTTGCCGCCCATCGACTCCCGCGAAAGCATTCCACCAAAGTAGCGCTCTGTCTCGTCGTCGACGATCGGCATGATGGATCTACTCACCGAGACCCGCGGCGTGCCCGCGTGGCCGGCCTCCGCCCATGCCTCGCGGTAGGCCGCGATTTGGCGTGCCTGCACGGTGCCAAGCGGCTCCCCGGTCGCCTCCAAGACCAGCGTCGAGGACATGAGGTTCATGCCAAGTGAGCCGACTCGCTTGGCGCTATCTATGTTCCCCGCGCCGTACCAGATTCGCTCGGACAGTCCGGGCGACTGCGGCGTGATGGCGAGCTTCCTGCCGGGTAGCACGTGGGCGCTGGCGCCGGGCTCGGCGATGCCCTCGCCAGAGATCGCGCGCCGGAACAGCGCGATGCGCTCCCCGGCGTCCTCAACCGGAAGCGTGCCCACGGGCAGTGGGTAGCCGAAACTCGCCGGACCATCGGCTGCCGGCTCGGGTGAGCCGCGCGAGACTCCCAGCTGAAGGCGTCCGGCGGACACCAGGTCCGCTGTGGCCGCGAGCTCCGCCATGTACAGCGGGTTCTCGTAGCGCATGTTGATCACGCCGGTGCCAAGCTCGATCCGCGAGGTGCGCGCGGCCATCGCGGCCAGCAACGGGAACGGTGAGGACAGGTTTTGCTCGTAGTGGTGCACGCGAATCCAGGCGCCGTCCATGCCGGACTCCTCGGCCGCGACCGCGAGGTCGATCGTGTCGCGGATGGTCTCGCCCGCGTTACGCGTCCGGGAACCGGGCGCCGCGGACCAGTGTCCAAAGGAGAGGAAGCCAAAGTTCTTCACGGTGAGTCCTGTTCTGTTGCGGCGGCGTGCCAAGCCGCCCACGGCATCGGGCGCGAGCACGGGGAGGTAGTTGTTGACGTGTCTACTAACCTGCTCAACGTCCCCTGCGCCGCGGCCATTCCCGGCACTGAGCGGAGCCTTCCCTTGCTAGCGGGATCCGGCGTCGCGGCCTAGGCTGGCAGCATGACAAATCCTAGCTTTGAATCATTGCTCCGGGCCCAGGTTGGTGCGGAACTCGACGCGCACACGCAGTACATCGCGATCGCGGTGTACTTCGACTCCGAGGACCTGCCGCAGCTCGCCGCGCATTTTTACCGCCAGGCGGTTGAGGAGCGCAACCACTCCATGATGATCGTGCAATACATGTTGGACCGCGGCCTCGCGGTGGAGATCTCCGCCGGGACGGCGCCCAGGAATGGCTTTGGTTCCGTCACCGAGCCGATCGAGCTGGCGCTTGCGCAGGAGAAGCAGGTCACTAAGCAGATTGAGGCACTTTTCGCCGCCGCGCGCGCAGAGGGTGACGTGCTATCCGAGCAGTTCCTGCTGTGGTTCCTTAAGGAGCAAGTCGAGGAGGTTGCCTCCATGTCGACGTTGCTCACCGTGGCTCAGCGTGCCAGCGGCAATCTGTTCGACATCGAGAACTTCGTCGCGCGCGAGCAGGTGGGCGACCCCGGCGTCGATTCCGACGCTCCGGGCGCTGCGGGCGGCGTTGTTTAGGACTCGCTTGGCACGCGCAGCATTCAAGGGTGACGTGATCGGCAAGTAGGCTCGCTCAATGATCTCAATTCGTCACGTCACTGCGGACGATGCTGTTGCCACCCGCTTGTGGGTCGAGCAGCAAGCGGAGCTGCGTGGCCTTTACGTCGACGAGGCGGACCAGACGGGCGACGACACTTTCAGTCGCGAGCTAGACACGACGACGGTCTTCGCGTCTGTCGTGGGCAGCGATGACGCCGGTGCGCCGGTAGCGTCGGCGGTCTTGCAGTGGGCATCCGACGAATTGCCACTGGGTTCGATCGAGGCCAAGCGACTCTACATTCGCCCCAGCTACCGTCGGCGAGGGTATTCGCGCGTCATGATGGGTGCGGTCGAGGTTGACGCGCGTCGCTCTGGCGCCACGAGCGTGGTCCTGGGGACCGGCACCGAGCAGCCAGCAGCCATCGCCCTTTACGAACGAATGGGATATCGCGAGATCGAGCCATACGGCGAGTACGCCGAGTACGCCACCACCGTCTGTTTCGCCAAGGACCTATCCACGCGCGTGCTGGTAGTCAACGGCAGCATCGGCGCGGGTAAGACGACGAGCGCCGCGGCTGTGTTCGATGCGCTGGAGGCACGCAGCTCCCGAGTGGCCTTCATCGACGGCGACTTTCTGTCTCAGGCGAAGCCGAACCCGTCAGACGACCCTTACAACCAGCGGCTACTCTTCGCGAACCTCGCGGCGCTCGCACCGGTTTATCGGTCCCGAGGCATTGGGCTGGTGGTGATCGCGCGAGTCGTCGAGGATCCTGACGACCGCGCCCGCTACGCGGAGGCCTTCAAGAGCGAGGCCGGGCCCGCAGACGTGAGCATTGTCCGCGTGCACGCCCCGCGTGACGTGCGCGAGGCGAGGTTGGCGGCACGCGAACCCGAAGGCAGGTGGCGTGACTGGGCGCTTGCGCGCACGGACGAGCTTGATGAGTCGCTAGACGCGCTCGACCTGGACGACGCCGTGGTTTCCACCGATGGTCGCACCCGCGAGGATGTGGCGGAGGACGTGTTGGCGGGTGCCGGCTGGGCCTAGCGGCCCTTGCGAAACTGCGCGCCGCAGCGACCGCGCCAGTGCTATTCGCCCAGGCAGAAATTGAGCGCGGCGTCCACTAGCAGCCCCGCGGAGTCAAAATACGGCACCCCGATGTCCGGCTGTGTGAGAACCATCGGGATCTCCGTGCAGCCGGAGATCATTCCCTGCGCCCCCTGGTCGAGCAGCGCCGCGAGGACGGCGAGCACCTGCTCGCGGGCGCCCTGCGGGATCACGCCCTTGGCGAGTGACCCGTAGATCAACTCGTGCAGTTCGCTTAAGTTGGGTTCCGCCGGGGCGATGGTCGTGATCCCGCGCGCGGCCATATGATCCCGGTAAAACGGGTCGCGCATGGTGTACGCGGTGCCCAGCAGCGCGACAGTGTTGAGCCCCGCGGCGAGGATCGCGTCTGCGGTCGCATCGAGCATGTGGATCAGCGGCACATCGATGGCGGCCTCGACGGCGGGTGCGACCTTGTGCATGGTGTTGGCGCAGATCATGATCGCCTCGGCGCCCGCGTTCTGCAGCGCGACGGCATCGGCCGCGAACTCGGCGCCCAAGCCGTCCCAATCCCCGGCGGCTTGGAGCTCGGCGATGTGTTGGAAGTTGTACGAACGCACCACCAGGTCGCCGGAACTGCTGCCGCCCAGCGCCACGTTCACACCCTCGTTGATCGCGCGCTCCATCTCGATGGAGCTGTGCCAGGTGATGCCTCCCAGGAGGCCGAGTCGACGGGGTTGGGTTCTCATACTTTTCACATTAGCGGCCGATGCCGGGGCCAGCGGGCGTGCGCTCGTAGCTCGGGCGGGAAAAACCTTCTAGCCCACTAGAAGGAATGGACGTAGGATAGATCTATGAAAATCGGAGAACTGGCATACGCAGGGCACGTGACGGCGAAGACTGTCCGCTACTACGAGAGCATCGGGCTCATGCCCGCGCCGCGGCGCACCTCGTCCGGATACCGCGACTACGGGGACGAGGCGCTCGACCGGCTGAGGTTTATTCGTGACGCGCAGGCGTCGGGGCTCACGCTCAAAGAGTCAGGACAGATTCTTGGCATGAAGGACGATGGCGAGTCGACGTGTCGGCACAGCCAGGCGCTCGTGGAGCGGCACCTGGTTGAGGTGGACCGACAGATCGCGAGCCTGCTCGCTGCGAAGACCGAGCTCACGGCGTTGTCTCGGCGGGCGGCGCGCATGGATCCCGCGGCTTGCAACGACCCAAACGCGTGCCAGGTGCTGGCAGGCAGTGGTCCAAAAGAAATGCCATCCGCCGCGCTCTGAGCAAAGCGTCCGGCGTGGCATGGATGATGTGGGGACCTTGGTCCCGCTGAATGGGGACACCCGGGCGGTTAGGCTCGGCATCAGAGCCGCACGTCAGGACCACTATCAATAACCGTAGCGACATCAACCAGTGCAGCAGCACTCACAAGTTTAGCGAGGGGTAATCGCCAAGTATGAGGATCTCAGTCCCCAAAGAGACCCGAGACGGTGAACGGCTGGTCGCCGCGACTCCGCGCACCGTCGAGCAGCTCGTGAAGCTCGGCTACGAGGTCACCATCGAGGCAGGGGCGGGCGAGGGCGCCAGCATTGCCGACTCAGAATTTGCCGCCGCCGGGGCAACCATCACGGACGCCAATGCTGCGTGGGGTGGCGACATCGTCACCTCCGTACACGCGCCCTCGGCACAGCAACTCTCCACGATCAAGCCGGGCGCGATCGTGGTCTCCACGTTTGCCCCCCACTCCAGTCCGGAGCTGATCGCAAGCCTTCAACACAGCGGCGTCACCGCGCTCGCGCTCGACGCCGTGCCGCGCATCTCGCGCGCTCAGTCCTTGGACGTACTGTCCAGCATGTCGAACGTGGCCGGCTACCGCGCGGTCATCGAGGCCGCGGAGAACTATGGCGGCATGTTCGCCGGGCAGGTCACGGCCGCGGGCAAGACGAACCCCGCGACGGTCTTTGTGATCGGTGGCGGGGTGGCGGGACTCGCCGCAATCGGCGCCGCCGTTTCGCTGGGCGCGCAGGTACGCGCCTTCGATGTCCGCCCCGAGGCGGCCGAGCAGATCGAGTCCATGGGCGCCGTCTTCGTCCAGGCAATGGGAGCCCAGCAGGAGGTTTCCGCCGACGGATACGCGAGCGCGTTGAACGAGGACCAAGAGCGGTTGACCCAGGACCTATACGCTCAGGAATCCGCGGGCGCAGACATCATCATCACCACGGCGCTGGTGCGCGGCAGCGCCCCCACTACCCTCACCGCGGACATGGTCGCGGGGATGAAGCGCGGCTCCGTGATCGTCGACCTAGCCGCATCGGGCGGGGGAAACTGCGAACTCACCGTACCGGGGGAACGCGTGGTCACCGACAACGGCGTGGTGATTCTGGGCTGGACCGACTTGCCCAGCCGCATGCCCCGCCACACGTCGCAACTGTTCGGCACCAACATCGTCAACCTAGTGAAGCTGCTCACCCCAGGCAAGGACGGCCATGCGGTCCTGGACCTGGATGACCAGGTGCTGCGCGGCATGACGCTCACCCGCGATGGCGAGGTGCTGTGGCCTCCACCGCCAGTCCAGGTGTCGGCGGCGGACGCGTCGGCCTCATCGCCCGAGCCGGTAGATCCGAATTTGATCGCCCAGCGGGAAGCCGATGCTCTGGTCGCCGCAGCGGCAAGGAAGCGACGCACGGCGTGGCTCGCCGGCATTGGCGCCGTAGCGCTGGGGGTCGCGCTCGCGTTCTCCTCTCCGATCTTTTTCGCGGCGTTCACCGTGTTCGTGCTGGCGGTGTTCATCGGCTACTACGTCGTCTCCAAGGTCAGCCACTCGCTCCACACGCCGCTCATGAGCCAGACCAATGCGATCTCCGGCATCATCCTGATCGGGGCGCTGCTGCAGCTCGGTTCCTCTAGCATGGTCGTCACCGCGCTCGCGTTCGTCGCGGCCGTTGTGGCCAGCGTCAACGTGTTCGGTGGATTCCAGGTGACCTACCGCATGCTCGGCATGTTCCGACAAGGAGCGTGACGCGATGACGCTCGACTCAATTGCGCAGGTGGCCTACCTTGCCGCCGCCGTCCTCTTCATCCTGTCGCTCGCGGGCCTGTCAAAGCAGGCCACCGCCCGTCGCGGCAACATGCTGGGCATGGTTGGCATGGTGGTGGCCATCGGCGCGACCATTGGCCTGGCCCTCGACCGGTCGCAGCGTCCAGTGGGGGTGACGATCGCGCTGATCGTCAGCGTGCTGCTCATTGGCGCTGTCATCGGCACGCAGCGGGCACGCTCGGTGGAGATGACGCAGATGCCCGAGCTCATCGCGATACTGCACAGCTTCGTGGGCGCGGCGGCGGTGTTGATCGGCTTCAATTCCTACCTCACGGAGGGCCAGGACGCGCTGCACCTGACCGAGGTATTCCTTGGCGTCTTCATCGGTGCCGTCACGTTCACGGGCTCGATCGTGGCCTACCTCAAGCTCTCCGGGCGCGCAAAGTCCAACCCCCTGATGCTCCCCGGCCGCCATGCGCTGAACGTGGGTGCGCTGGTTGCCTCGGCAGGCCTCTTGGGATGGTTCCTTAACGCCGGGTCGATCGTGCCGCTGATCCTCATGACCGTCATCGCTCTGGCGGTGGGCGTCCACCTTGTTGCGGCGATCGGGGGCGGCGACATGCCGGTGGTCGTCTCGATGCTCAACTCGTATTCCGGCTGGGCCGCGGCCGCCGCGGGGTTCATGCTGGGCAACGATCTGCTGATCGTGGTGGGTGCGCTCGTGGGCTCATCTGGAGCAATTCTGTCGTACATCATGTGTAAGGCCATGAACCGCAAGTTCCTGGCTGTCATCCTGGGCGGGTTCGGCGGTGAGGGTAGCGTTCCAGCGGCCGATGCGGTTGATGCGGTGGCTGGCGAGCACACCGAGACGTCGGTCGAGGAGACGGTGGAGATGCTGCTGAGCGCCAGGTCCGTGGTGATCGCACCGGGGTACGGCATGGCTGTGGCGAAAGCGCAGTACCCCGTGGCCGAGCTAGTGGAACGCTTGCGTGCTCGAGGCGTGACCGTGCGGTTTGCCGTGCATCCCGTGGCGGGCAGGCTACCCGGCCACATGAACGTGCTGCTGGCGGAGGCCAGGGTGCCGTATAGCCTGGTGCTCGAGCTCGACGAGATCAACGACGACTTCGCGGACACCGACGTGGTGCTGGTGATCGGCGCGAACGACACGGTCAACCCGGCCGCGCTCGACGACCCCAATTCGCCCATCGCGGGGATGCCGGTGCTTGAGGTGTGGAAGGCGCGCGAGGTCGTGGTGTTCAAGCGATCCATGGCCACGGGCTATGCCGGGGTGCAGAACCCGCTGTTCTTCAAGGGGAATACCTCGATGCTGTTTGGCGACGCCAAGGTTCAGGTCGAGGCGATCCTCGCGGCGATGCCGGCGAAGTCCGCCGAGAAGGTTTCCGCGGAGGCCTGATGCAGTCCGCCGGTTCGTGCTGAGGCTCGTGCGTGACTGCCGAGAAATTGCCACTTGACCTTCCAGTGAACTGTAAGGATTAAGGTGAGGTTATGACAACTTCTCAGAACATCATTGGCATCACCGTTACCGGCATGACCTGCGAGGGATGCGCGAGCACCGTGAGGGGCGCCCTAGTGAACACGCCGGGCGTCAGTTCCGCTGACGTCGACGTCGCGACCGGCCTTGTCCAGGTCCACCCCGACGGCACCGTGCCAGCCGACGATCTCGAGTTCGCGATCGACGATGCCGTGACGGCATCCGGCTACAGCGTCGCGTCTTAAGGAGCCTCCGATGAGCACCGCACACGCTAAGCCGGAGACGGTCGCCATCAACCTCGCGGTTGAGGGGATGACCTGCTCGAGTTGCGCCGCCAGCATTCAAGGGGGCCTCTCCAAGCTCCCGGGGGCCTCCGATGCGGTGGTGAATTATGCGACCAGGCGCGCCACGGTCACATACAACACAGGGAGGACGGACGGCACCCTCGATCGTGGTGAGCTCGAGGGCGCGATGCGCGCCACCATCGAAGGCCTTGGGTATCGCGTCATCACGCCCCGAAAGGACACCGACCTAACGGAGGGCTCCCACCAAAGTGGCGGTAAAACGGTCCGCGAAGAGAATGCCCCTGCACCCATTCCCGGCGGCGACATGGACATGGGCGATGAGCACAGGGCCCACATGGCCGCCGACTCCGCCCGTATCGCCGACTACCGGCGCCGCCTCGTGTTCGCCGTCGCACTGAGCGTCCCGCTGTTGTTGGTCTCGATGATTCCTGCCTGGCAGTTCGCCGGCTGGGAGTGGCTGGCGTTCGCACTCGCGACGCCGGTCGTGTTCTACTCCGCATGGCCCTTCCACCGCAGCTCGGTGATGAGCGCGCGCCACGGCGCCACCAACATGGACACCCTGGTCACAATGGGCACGGGTGCGGCGTGGCTGTGGTCGACAGTGGTGCTGTTCGGCGGCGCCTTAGGCGTCACCGCGCTCAAGGACGGGCACGTCTACTACGAGACTGCCGGCGTGATCATCTCGCTGATCCTGCTCGGCAAGTGGCTCGAGACTCGCTCAACCGCGCGCGCAGGCGACGCCATCCGTGCGCTGAGCTCGCGCCAGTCAGCCACCGCACGGCTTGAAGATGGCACTGAAATTCCTCGCGACCAACTCGAAGTGGGCATGCGCTTCGTGACGCGCCCAGGCGAGACCATCGCCACAGACGGCACCGTGGTGGACGGTGGGGCGTCGGTTGACGCCAGCCTTGTCACCGGCGAATCCGTGCCCGTTCGCGCGGAGGTCGGAGCCGAGGTGGTGGGGGGAACCGTCGCGACGGACGGCGCCCTGACCATCGAGGCAACCAAGGTCGGAGCAGAGACCATGCTCGCCCAGATCGCGCAGATGGTCGACGAGGCCCAGAACGGGCGCGCCCGCGTGCAGCGCCTAGCGGACCGCATCTCCCGCGTCTTCGTGCCGGTGGTGCTGGGGCTCGCCGTCGTTACCCTTATTCTTTGGATCGCGCTCACCGGCGACGTGAATGCGGCCTTCACCGCAGCCGTTGCCGTCCTCATCATCAGCTGCCCATGTGCTCTAGGTTTGGCCACTCCGCTAGCCATCATGGTGGGTACCGGCCGCGGCGCTCAGCTGGGCGTGCTGGTACGTGGCCCCGAGGCGCTCGAGGATACCCGTGACGTGAGCACCATCGTGCTCGATAAGACCGGCACGGTGACCGAGGGCAAGATGTCCGTGGTCGACGCTCAGACGCCCGGCCTGGACGGCGCGGATGCCGACACGCTACTGGACGCCATCGCATCGGTCGAGGACCGCGCTTCGCACCCCATCGCGCAGGCAATCGCCGACTCGCGCAAAACCAGGCTCAAGGTCAAGGGCTTTAGCAACGTGGCGGGGAAGGGTGTTCTCGCGACGGTTCAAAACGCTGGCGTCGACGGCTCCAATGCTCTCGTCTATGTAGGGTCGCGCCGGCTATTCGCTAGCGTTCCCGAGCACCTCGAGGAGCGCGCGTCGCAGGCCGAGTCCGAGGGCCGCACCGCAATCTTCGCAGGCCGCGCCGTCGCCAAGCCAGCGGCAAAAGGAACCGGTACGGAGGCATCGGGCGATGCCGCGGAAGGTTCGCCCGGAGTCGTGGCCGAGGCGATGATTTCTGTGAGCGACACCGTCAAGCCCACGTCCCGCGATGCGATCGCAGCATTCCGCGAGCTTGGGCTCGACGTGGTCCTGCTGACCGGAGACAACGAGCGCGCCGCGCGCGCCGTGGCAGACCAGGTCGGCATCGACGAAGTGATCGCCGAGGTGCTACCTGGTGACAAGTCGGACGTCATCAAGCGACTACAGGCCGGCGGCAAGCGCGTGGCCATGGTGGGCGACGGTGTGAACGACGCCCCCGCGTTAGCTCAGGCAGATTTGGGGATCGCGGTCGGGACCGGCACGGACGTGGCCCGCGAGGCCTCCGACCTCACCATCGTCTCCGGGGATCTGCGCGCGGCGGCCGACGCGATAGCGCTGTCTCGGCGCACGCTGGGCACCATTCGCGGCAACCTGTTTTGGGCCTTCGCTTACAACGCCGCGGCCATCCCGCTCGCCGCATTCGGCATCCTCAACCCGATGATTGCCGCCGCGGCCATGGGCGGTTCTAGCCTCTTCGTCGTGGGTAACTCGTTGCGCCTGCGCGGCTTCTCCGGATACCGAGCCTAGCGCGCGGGCATCTCGGCAGACTCAGCCGCGGCATGGGCTCGTAATTGAGTGAGAGCCGCTTGAGACGCGAGGACCAAATCGGTGGCATCGTCCGCGCGCTCTGAAGCCATCCCATCCTCGTGCGCCGCGCTGAGTAGCGTGAGTTGGCTTAGCTGGAGTTGGCGCATGGCGAACCCACCCGGGATGCCAAGGCTCCTGCGAGCGGAGGTGCGCACGCTACGCCTAATGGAACGGTTGGATAGGAGAGCGAAGTCGAGCGGGCTGACCAGGTGGTCGGGAACGGTGTCGCGGGCGATGTGAGCCAGGATCTCGCGCTCACGCGTGTGAACCACTCGCAGTGCTGCAAGCAGCATGACAAACACCGGGATTCCCTTAGCAATGGTCGCCGCGTAGACGTTGGTGTCGAGCACCGGAGAGTCGAAGAACGCGTGCAGCAGCATCGCGACGCCAAGTCCCCCGAGCATCACCCCCCAGCGCACCCGGCGCCCGCGCGTCGAGTTGAAAAAATAGCCCACGCCCACCCCGGCAATAGCGGTGAGAGTGGCGTGGCTCCACAACCCGGAGACTGCGCCGCGAAGAATCACCAATTGGAAAACGGTCGCGAAGTTTCCACCCGATGCGATGGCCGCCTGCATCGTGTAGAGAAAGTTCTCGACCACCATGAATCCGAGCCCGATGATCGCGCCGTAGAACAGTCCGTCCGCGGCGCTGCGAATACGCGCGCCGGGGATGAGCGCGAGGGCCACCACGCCGAGCATCTTGAGTGGCTCCTCTACGAGTGGGGCGGACACCGCCGCGATCCACAGAGAGTCCTCTCCCAACCACGAGGCGACGATGCCGTGCATGGCGGGGGCGGCGACCACGCCGATGCCCGCACACACCACCGCACCCCATAGCAGGGCGCCAAGGATGGTGATCGGGGAGCGCCGCTCGAAGAGTTCGAGCCGGTAGACGAGGACCGCGAAAGTGATTCCGTAGAGGACCCACAGGATTGCCGCGAGCATGCCGGCGGCCGGGAATACTTGCATACCGCGCAGCAGGAATGGCGTCACCTGAATGAGTCCGTAGAGCGCGAGGACCATGAATACCCAAAACACCATCGACTGCACGTCGATGAACGATCGCGTGCGAGGCGAGCGCCGCATTATTGGTGGTGGGGCTAGCGGCGGTGCCGCTGACCTTGAGGGGCGCGGGCTGTCGCGCGCGCGGCGAATCATGGCAGTTCCTCGGGGGTGAACTTGACGGACGCGGCGATCGTGTCGGCTCCGTCCGCGATGACGTCCCACACCGCAAGGGGGGCCCTCAGGACGAGCGTGGTCTGAAGGTCGGCGTTGGAGATCACCCAGACTTGCGTCGCGGAGTCCTTCGACTGTGCCGTCACCGTCGCGCCAGAGTCACCTGCCGTCGTGGTGAACGTCGTGGGCGGGGTCACCACCCACGAGTTGTCCGGATCGTCTGCGAGGTCGTCCGCGATGGTTTGGATCTGGGTCACCACGGCCTCAGTCGGCGCGGTGGCGGGGGAGATCGAGAGTTGCGCGCCGCTTTTGGTGACCACGGTGGACGCGTCGCCTTCCTTGTCGTTGTGGACCCAGCCAGGTGGTGGCGTGACCTGCAACTGTTCGCCCACGGCGAGTGGTACGCCCACCGTGAGGTCTGCGCCCTTCATGGCGTCGCCGACAGCGGGAACCACCAGAATGAAGAAGAGAGCGACCAGCAGTATCGCTGACGCGCCTCCGACCGACTGCTTGTTAAGCAACGCCACCGAGAACGGCACCGCGGTGCGCCGGGCTCGCCGCTCAACTAATGGCAGCTCAACGGTCCTGGGCGAGTCCTCGCCAGTGGGCCCCGTGTCGGCGCCCGCCACAGCATCGGCCCGGAGTTTTTCGCGTCTCCCGCCGGGATTGAATCGGGCCACGGGTTGCCTGCCTCGCTCTACACGGACGCGAGCGCGCGTTCGAGGTCGGCGCGCAAATCCGCCAGGTCCTCGAGGCCGATGCTCAGTCGCACGGTCGACTCGGACATCCCCACCGCGGCGCGCGCCTCGGGAGTGAGCTTGTTGTGAGTAGTGGTGGCCGGGTGAGTGGAAATCGACTTGGCGTCGCCTAGGTTGTTGGATATCTCAAACAGGTCGAGCGCATTCATGAACCGGAACGCTGCGGCGCGTGCCTCCGGGCCGGCCGGGTCCGTGCCCTCGGGGATTGCTACGTCAATGGTCACAAGCGTGCCTCCTAGGGTCATCTGGGACTTCGCGAGCTCGTACTGCGGGTGCGACGGCAGTAGGGGATAGCGGGCGACGGCAACCTTGGGGTGGGCGTCTAGCCACTCGGCAAGGTCTGCGGCCGATGCGCTCTGGGCCTTCACGCGCACGCTCAGGGTCTCGAGCGACTTGAGCAGGACCCAGGCGTTGAACGGCGAGATGGTCGCGCCCATCTGGCGAATCATCTGCTTCACGGGGCCGTTGATGTACTCGTCCGAGCCCAGGATCGCGCCTCCCAAAACCCGGCCCTGGCCGTCAATGTGCTTGGTCGCGGAGTACACCACTACATCGGCACCGAGTTCGAGCGGCTTCTGGCCGACCGGGGTGGCGAACACGTTGTCGACCACAAAGAGCGCTCCGGCGGCCTTGGTGAGGGCGGCGACGGCGGGGATGTCGACCACGTCCTGCATCGGGTTGGAGGGGGACTCGACGTAAACCGCCTTGGCCGGCGTAGCGAGGGCGCGGGCCCAGTCGTCGTTGTCGTGCGCGTCGACATAGTCGACCGTGATGCCCCAGTTTTCGAAGTAGTTGGTGAACACGGAGATGGTCGATCCGAACAGCGCGCGCCCGGCGACTAGCCGGTCTCCCTGCTTAAGAATCGACACGAGGGAGACGAAAACCGCTGCCATGCCGGTGGCGGTCGCGAAGCAGGCTGGGGCGCCCTCGATCGCGGCCATGCGCTCCTGGAACGCGGTCACCGTGGGGTTGGCGTAGCGCGAGTACATGTAGACGTCGATGTCACCGGCGAACGCTGCTGCGGCCTGTTCGGCCGACTCGTACGCGTAGCCCTGGGTCAGGAACAAGCCCTCGGACATCTCGTTCGCCTCGGAGCGGTGAATGCCCGTGTGCAGGGCAAGCGTGTCGGGTCTGTACGAGGGGGAGAGTTCGCGGTGCGTCATGGCTCCAGAGTAGCGGCGACTGCAAGGGCGGCGGTGGTGCGACGCATCGGCGCCACCGCCGCCCTCCCTCCCCAACCACGACCAACGACCACCAACGTCCGCACCGTAAATCGACCCTTGAGGGGGTCGGCCCCGCACGAGCGGAGCCGGCCACCTTTGATTTACGGTGCGGACGTAGCGGTTGGTGCTTGAGCGGCTAGCGGTGTGCCGCCCTGCGACGCGCGATCAGCACGGCGGCACCAGAGAGCAGCAGCACCGCGGTGAGCAAAACGGTGCCGTCGACCGGGGCGCCGGTCTGTGAGAGCTCGTCCGCCACCGTCACTGCGTCGCCGGGCTCAGCTAGTTCAATCGTGGTGGATCCCACGATCGTGCCGTCTGCGAGTTGCAACTCGATCTTGTGCGTGCCCGCGGGCAGGTCGCTTGGAATCTTGAAGGACACCACCCCATCCGTGCCCACCGTGAATGTGCCGATGAACGTGGGTGCCGAGTACATGTACACGGAGACGCTCGGGCCCGAGCACTCCGGGTCGACGGTGATCGCGATGGCCCGGCCCGCGTGAGCGGACGAGGGCGCGGTCATCGGGCAGTCACGAGGCGCACCGGGGTCGTCGGGCTCCGTCGGGTCGGGCTCCGTCGGGTCGACAGGTGCGGCGCCCTCGCAGTCGAGCGTTCCGGTGCGCAGGGAGAACCCGTCCGTGTTCGCATCGTCCGCGTAGAACGTGGCGACCTTACCGTCCACGCAGGTTGACGCATCGGCGATCGCGAAGCCCTCGTTGGCGATGTTCGCCATGCCAGCGGGACGCTCGTACAGTGCCGATGCGGTGAACGCGCCGCCGGTGAGTTCGAAGGTGGCGATGCGGCCGCCGCACGCGTCGTCGCACACCACCCAGAGCAGCGCGCGGTCGGCGTCGAACTGTACGTCAGCCACATTGCCAAAGCTGATGCCGCTGAGGTCGAGTTCCGCGACACGTTCAAAGGTGCCGTCAGCCACGAGGGCGTAGGCGTACACGCCCGCGGTACCCTCGACGCCCACAAAGAAGAGCCCGTTGCCGTGGCCCGCGTAGTCCGTCGGCTGGTAGGCGGCCGCCGTGTTCTGATCGACGAATCCACCCGCTGTCAGGAACGTGTCGGAGACGTACGTCACGCCCTCGATGCCTGCGTTCGCGCCAAGGCCGGGGAAGTCCGCGGCCAGGTTCCATTCGGCCGATGCGGTGAGTTCGGTTCCGGCGCCGTCTACCGCGAACTTCAGGATGGACGGTCGGCTGGTGCTGCTGGAATCGTTGTTGCGCTCGGAGGAGACATACACGCCGGCAGACGCACCGGCACCGGTCACCGTGACGCCCTCGGCGTCAACCGTTCCGGTGCCTCCCGGGTAGCGCAACTTCTTGCCGTTGGCCCAGCCGTTGGACGGGTCCGGGACCCAGTTACCGTCGCCGTCCTTGATGAGGTGGTAGAGCAGGCCGTCGCCGTTCTGAACTGCCCACAGCGAGCCGGTCGACGCGTCGTAGTCGATGCCGCTCATGTCGCCCGCGTAGGTATCCATGGCGTCGACCGTCGAGACCTCGGAGCCGCCGGGCCAAGCCTGGGCGTTGACGATGCCAACGCAGCTGTTCGTCGCGCCCTTGGTGGATGCCGCGGTGGCCTCGAAATCGCCCGAGTCGTCGGGGCATCGGCCGAACGTCGTGGCGGCGTGTTCGGTCCATTCGTAGAGGTCGATCAGTGTGACGCCGTCGGACTCGAACAGGCGCACGTTGTCGCCGCTACCAAGCCCGTAATCGAAGCCGGTTGCGGGGTCATCTGTCCGCTCAAACACCACGATGGCACCGGCAGCAAGCGCGGGGGTCGCGGGGATCGTGAACACGTCCGAGTCCTTGTTGTCGCTGAGGACCAGACCGGTGATGTCCAGGGCCGAGTCGCCGACGTTGATGAGTTCTATCCAGTCGGGGTTGTCCCCGTCGCTGGACTCCACCTCGTTGATGCGCAGCGGCGTGTTGCAGTCGTTCGGCCGACCCTTGGTGGAGGTGGGGGCGTCGATCCACTCGCCGGTGCCGTCGGGGCAGCGCGCCCACGTTACTGCGGCGTGGTCCGCCCACGCATAGGACGCCACGAGCGTGGTTCCGTCGGGCAGGTAGAGCCGGGCCTCGTCGGGGTTGCCGAGCCCAAAGTCGAACCCCTCGGGGTAGGTGCTGGTCTTTTGGTCGATGACTAGCAGGCCGCCCGGAGCGACGATCGAGCCGGACGGGACGGTGTCGGGGCGAGTGTCCTTGTCGTCCTTGATGACCCAGCCGGAGATGTCGACCGGGTCCGTGCCGATGTTCATGACCTCGATCCAGTCAGTGTCGTCGCCATTGGACTCCACCTCGTTGATCACGATGTCGCTCGTGACCACCGGGGGCTGGCAATCATTAGCGGCGCCCCGCGTGGAGACGGCGGTGTCTGCGAACTCGCCGGTACCGTCGGGGCAGCGGCCGTAGGTGACGGCGGCGTGGCTGGTCCAGGTGTACTCATCGAGCACGGTGGTGCCGTCGGTGTCGAGCAGGATCGCGGAGTCGCCGCTTCCCATGCCGAATGTGAACTGGGTGTCGTCGACCACGAGGTAGTCGCCGGCGTTGATGGTGGTGTCCGCGGGGATCGAGTATTGCTCGTCGCCTCCGTTGTCAACCAGTTGGAGGCCGGACGCGTCCACGACGGCGGTGCCGGTGTTCTTGAGTTCGATCCAGTCGGTCGCGTCGCCTGAGGACTCCACCTCGTTGATGACGATGTCGGCAACTGAACCCACCGCTGGCTCCGTGGGGGTTTCGGCTGCTTGTGCGGCGGGCGCCACGAGGGCGACTCCCATGCCTGCGACCACTAGCGTGGCCATCCATTTCGTTTGGGTCTGACCGATGCTCATGTGTCCACTCCCGTGTTGAGTTCGCCCGCGGTCGGGCAACGCTCCTGAACGTAGTGATGCGAGGCAAACGGCTAGTAAACGGGGGGTGAGCAGGGAGTGAAATTTCGTAAGTTGGGCGCTGAAACTGGAGTCGTCGGCTGCGGCGGTTGGCAACGTACCGGTACCGGGAATCAAGACTTGCTCGACTGGCCCGTTCCGGACGGAAGAACACGGTCGGGGTCTTTAGCCCTGACGCCAGGGGAGACCCGCTGCGCGCCAGCCTTGCCAGCCGCGGTGCCCCGCTTCGTTGGTCGCACCCTCAAAGCCTTCAAGAATGTTGTACGACGGCCCGATGCCCGCATCGGTCGCGGCGACGGCGGCGCCAATCGAGCGCTGGCCCGAGCGGCACAGGAAGATGACCGGCGCGTCGGTTCCTGGCTCGATGCCGTGCTCTTTGAGTTGCGTGACAAACTGGTAGTTGCGCTCGCCCTCGGGGTAATTGACCCATTCGATGAACAGCGTCTCGTTGCCGGTGTCGGCGGTATCGGGAATTCCCACGAAGCGCCACTCGGCGTCGGTGCGCACGTCGATCAGGCGCGCGTCAGGGTTGCTGGCGAGAATGTCCCACGCCTCCTGTGGCGTGATGTCTCCGGCGTAATTGCTCACTTTGCGTCCTTATCTGCGGCCGATGCTGGGGCGGGTTCGAGTTCGCTGCCAGCCGGGTGTGTGGTCGAGTTTGGTTCGCGGCCCAGTCTAGGGGGACGGGCGGTGACGATTAGTAGCTACACATGTGACAGGTCATCCACGGGCGTGCGGTGCGAGGTGGTCGCTGCGACGATGGCGGCCCCGATGGCGATCACCCCTAGCGAGATGGCGACCACGACAAGATTGGGCACGACCGTGCTCGGGATAGCCGCGAGCGGCCAGTTGTAGCCGGCGCCGAGCGCGCCCGTTTGGTGCGACCGCAGGCTGAGGATTATTCCGCCAGCAAGGCCGAGAATCCAACCCAGCGCCACACCCGTCACAAGTGGCAGGCCGAAGTGTGCGGCCCGAGCCCTGCGAGCATCGGCGACGGTCATGCCGAGCGCGCCTCGTGTCGCATCGTCGCAGAGCGAGGCGCGCGAGCCCGATGCGAAAATCGCAAGGGCTATGAGGACGGCAACGGTGGCCGCGAGCGAGTTCACGACTCCGACGGTTGTGCCCGAAAAGCCGTAGCTGGAGGTGAGCCAGCCGAACTCCCCGCTGTTGTCCAACATCGCCTGGACGAGCCAGTTGTCCATGTACGTGAAGGTGGCGCTTGCTACCCCTCCGAAGGCGGCGATGGTCATCACCAGCGCCGGGATTGCCGACTGCCGCGGTCGCGCCACGATCGAGTCGCCGGCGGCGATGGCCCACGGTCGTGCGGAATGCCCAAGCATGCGACCCAGCTGAGGCGTGGCTTCGCGCAAGAGTTCTTGCGTCAGAACGAACGACAGGACGACGAACGCGATGAGCGCAAGAATATTCAGGGCAGCGAGCACCTGATCCGAGTCGCTATGAGCTCCAGAGAACCACACCAACACCACGCTGATTCCCCAAATGATCGCGACGCCGCGAACGGAGACGCGGCGTGAGACCTCGGCTTCGATGATTGGGCTCACCGGCTTGAGCGCCGCGACGGGTGAGACCCGGGACGCCCAGAAAGCTGGCACTGCTCCCACGATCGCGGCGATCACCAGGCCGAGCAAAAGCACGCCGCCAAGGACCCACCACACCACGACTGGCGCGCTAGGCAGGAACGCATCGGGAACTGAGCGGTGAATCAGAGCAAGGTCGCCGACGACGGACAGCCAGCCGGTAACGATGCCGAATACGGACGCAGCGAGGCCTACGACGAAGGTTTCTAGGAGGGTTGCTACCGCGACGGTGCTACGCCGGGCGCCCATCGCCCGCGCCGTGGCCGCCCACGAGGTGCGGGCTTGTGCCTGCGACCTGCCCACCGCGAACGACATGGCGATCAGGCCGATGAACAAGGCGACCGACACCGCAATGCTGACGCCCGAGCTCGCATTCAAGCGTGCACTGGCTCCGTAGCTGCCGTCCTGCTGGTCGAATGCGGACAGGTCCGTCGTCGCGCTAGTCCACGACGCTGATGTAAAGATCGGCGTGCCTTCGCTCGCGTCTAGACTCGCTCCATACCCGGCGATTGCAAGAGCGGTGCTGTCCTCCCACGACGCGACGGCTTCAGGCAGCCCGACACCGTAGGTGGAGCCGACGCCGGGCGTATAAGTGATGCCCGAAAGGGTCAGACTCGTGACCGGGCCTGCGGAGGAAGACGATGACTCTCCGGCCACCTCATACATCCCTGTGTAGGTGTCGACGTTGTCGCCGAGGTCGATGCTGAGTTCGGTGGCGACACGCCGGCTCACTGCAATTTCACCGGCACCTGGCGGGGTCCCTTTGACAAGGACCTTGTCCCAGGCATAATCGCCTGTCATCGAGACAAGGTTTAAAAAATGGCCCGCGTGGTTGTACGAAGTGGCCGCGACGAGGTAGGTGTCACGTGACACCTGGATGTCCGACCCGGAGTCGATGGCGGCCTGTACTTGTGCGTCAACGGTCTCGAGGGAGACCAAAGGCGAACCATCGATGTCGCTGGAGCGCTTAACGCCTCCGGCGATGGAGTTTGCGTAACCGTGAATGGTGTTGGCGTCCCCTGTGATCCGCTGCGCGGCGAGTTCGTTGCTGATCTGTGTGGTGGTGGTGATCGCGGCATAGGACGCGAGCGCGATCGCGACCGTCAGCAGCGCCGCGGTCCAGGCCACGAATCGCTTCTGCGAGCGCAGCTGCTCGCGGGTCAGTTGCAAGATCATCGGAGGGCTCCTTCGGTGGCGGGGCGGAGCGCCTCTACGGGAGTAAGGGTGCGCAGAGACCGTGACGCGATCCAGGACACGAGCGCGAATACGACGACTGTGGCTCCTAAGATTCCGAGCAAGCTGGCCCAGTTGACTGACAACAACGCACCCACGACGAGATTGTTGAGCTGCGTGCCGTACAACCCGGCTATGGCCCCGCTCGCGCCGCTGATGGCCACGTGAGTGAGCGCTCCACCCAGGAGCCCGGACGCCAGCGAGATGGCGGCGGTGACAGTGGCCTCGATAACAACAGCGACCCGTAGCTTCCGTACCGACGCCCCGAGAGCCGCCATGGTCGCGTCGTCGCGACGGCGGCGACCCACTGAAGCGGTGGCTACCGCGGCGATCGGGATCAAAATGACTGCTGCCATGATCCCCCAGAGCAGCACGTTTTGCACACGCACGCTGGTGTCGATCGCTTGGCCTTCACTGCTGCCGCCGGACGCCAATGACGATCCCCCGCTGCTATTGGTGTCCGCCCAGTCGCTGCGAACTCCCTGCTCGATAGCCCACCGGAAGTCGTCAGACGTGGCCCGAATCATCGAGTCGTAGGTCTCGTCAGGTGTCCAGCCCGGCGCGGGATACGCGTAGAAGTAGGTAGAGTCGAGCGGGCCTATCTGAGCCTCTGCCCACATTCGGTTCGCGATCGGACGCGGAAACGATGCGGGCAGGTCGCCGATCCCCGTGACCTCGATGCCGAGTGTGTCGAAGTCGTCGATCGACACGGTGCCGAAGATAGGTGGCATGAGCACCAGAGACGGGTCCGCGCGTAACCGGGCCGCGAGCTCGTCGTCCACGCCGTCCAGATCCGTAGGGTCGACGTAGGTGAGACCAGGCATCGGACTCTCAGTGTCGATCAAGGACGATGCTGCAGGGACGATGGCGCCCACGCGGCCCTCTGTGGATAACGAGTCGCGTGCGAGCACGCAATCGTCTGCACACCGCGAAATTCTCTCGCCCGTGCCCGTGTCCAACCCCGCCGCGACGGGCGTGTAAGCGTTAGCGGCCGCGCTAGCGCTAGATCCCGACGTCGAGGCGAGGCCGAACAGGAACGCGAGCCCGGCTAGGACGACAATGACGCGCGATGACGCCAGCCAGCGCGTACTTGCCCTCGCATGGAGAACGGCACCGACCTTGCGCGCTCCTAACGCGCTAGACCAGGAACCGACGCGGTTGACGACCCGCGGGACCACGTCACGGGCGAGCGGCATCAGCACGCCCCACGCGAGCGCTGCGACAGCAATACCCATCATCCACGCGGCGGTCATGGCAATGTCGATGACGAATTGTGGTGCTGCGTCGGTGCCGCCCTGGAACGCCATATTGGTCCCGGTCAGGATGCCCGCGGCGCCCGCCGCCACGGCACCGAGGATCAGGGAGCGTCGGGCAAGAGAAACGCGCCGTTCGCGCGGCTCGGCCGACTCGGGCCGGAGCTGTTCCACGGGGGAGCGGCGTGTGCGTAGGGCGGCGATCAAGTGGGCGACGACCACGCACGCGGCGGCGACCGCGGCGATCGCGAGGCGCGTAAGCCACAGGCCGGCGTCTTGCGAAAGTGGGTACACACCAGTGCTCGCGAGCATCGCGAGGTGCGCGACGCCGGTCAGCACGTAGGCGCCGCCGACCCATACTGCCGCATCCGTGAAGCCACGCATTGCCGCGTTGCGTACCGCCTTAGATCGGGTCTCGCCGAGCGCGGCACGCACCGCGGCGTCGTCGGGGCTTGCCGCATCGCCAAGACGCAACACTGCGACCAAGATCGCCGTCAGAATTGTGCCCGGCACCAATACGTAAAACCCGATCGCAATGAGCGCAAACCACACGCCTCCGAAGAACATGCCGCCCGAAGAAGACGTGCATTCGGGCGGCTGGCACTCGAGCGAGCCCCACGGCAGGCTCAGGCACATCAGCCCGAAGGCGACGATGGCAGCCAACAGAGCGGCGAGCCGCCTCATCGCTGCACCCCCGACAGTGCGTCCAGGCCCGCGAGCACCGAGTCCGGCGTCGGGTCGGTGATGTGCCCGTCCACGCGTCCGTTCGCGAACAGCAACACCTGGCTGGCGTACGATGCCGCGGTGGGGTCGTGCGTGACCATCACCACCGATTGGCCCAGCTCGCGACAGCTCTGGCGCAGGTGCGATAGGATCTCCGCGCTCGCGTGCGTGTCCAAGTTGCCCGTGGGCTCGTCCGCGAGCACCACCTGCGGGCGGGTGACGAGCGCGCGCGCAATCGCGACGCGCTGCTGCTGGCCGCCCGACATCTCATAGGGCTTGCGGTTCAGTTCGCGGCCGATGCCGAGCATGCCTACCAGCGAGTCGAGCCACTCCTCGTCGCGGGGGATTCCGTTCAGCCGCAACGGCAGCAGGATGTTGTCACGCGCGCTCATGGTCTGCAACAAGTTGAAGCCCTGGAAAACGAAGCCAACGATCTTGCCCCGCACCTTGGCGAGCTCCTTGTCCTTCAGCGCGGTGATCTCGTCGCGCCCCACCCACACGTCGCCGCTGTCGGGGCGGTCCAGTCCGGCGAGCAGGTGCACCAGCGTGGTCTTGCCGGAGCCGGACGGACCCATCACGGCGGTCATGACGCCGGCGGGAATGTCGAGGTCCACGTGATCCACGGCGGTCACGGCGGCATCGCCCTTGCCGTACGCCTTGGTGAGCCCGCGCGCCGTGAGCGCGTTGCCGTTGGTGTCATCCATACCGCTGACGCTACCGACTGGGTGGGGCCCGCGGCATCGGCCCACGGTGTGGAGTTTGGCTCATACCCCGGTATCCCGGCTGGTGCTTGACTACTACTGCACTAAGCGCGCGGGTCCATCACACGGCCCACAAACAGCGCGGCCCCGGTGTCGGTGTCGCGAACGACGTAGAGGAACGGCCTATCCGCGTGCACTACGAGGTCAGGTTGGAGCGGCATGCTGGTGGTGTCCGCACCGATGGCGGTAGCCGCGGCGGCCTCCGTTCCCTCCTCATCCACGACCACCTTTGTCGCGTGGACGGCGCTATCGATTACAAGATTGGGCCCAATCCCGTCGAGTCCCTCGACCCCGAATAGCCCGGTAATGCCCATCCTGGACTCGAGGACCTCACGCAGATCAATGTCGGTGGTCGCGTCGAACCGAGGGAGGGTCACGTCGGCTGTGCCCTCGACCGCGTTGCCGTCAAGGTCGTCCATGAAGCCTTCGCTGAGCCGCGACTGGACCCCGCCAAATTCGCCCTCTGATGGCACGATCAGTACCATCTCTAAGCGGGGGTTGGCGTAGCCGATGGTGACCGCAGAGTAGTCCTCCGCGATGGTGGTGCGTTCCCCGTTGAGCCAGCGTCCCATGGTGGGCACCTCGATCGCTGAGCCGTCGGCGAGCGTGAACTCAGTGTCCTCGGTGTTGTCATCGTCGAACTGGTCAGCCCAGGGAGCCTTGAAGTACAGGGTGTTGACCAGCATGAGCCGCGAGGCCTCGCTGAACGTGTTGGGCTCGATCACCTTGGGAATCAGCCCGTTGGTCGCGTCCTCGACCCACGAGTTCACAGTGGTGGCGGCTTCGTCGGGTTTGGTCGCCATCGGAATGGCCTGCGCCCCTGCACCGAACCAGCGCCCCAAATTCTCTTGGTAGGAGTCCTTGGCGGCGAAGTCGGTGTCAGTAAAAAGTCGGTTTGCAACGGTCACGACGGACGGTTCGGTGTCCTCGCCCCAGACGTCTTCCGCCTTGTCGTGTTGGTCGCCCGCTTCCTCCATGAGCGTCACGCCCTGCTGAAGCGCGTTGAACGCCTCGAGCCGCGCCTCTCCAGACACCGGATAACGGAAGAGGTCGGTTAGCGTATCGTCAATCGGCGCCGACGCACCGGCGTCGATCATCCCGAAGGCAAGGCCGATCGACAACGGCGATATTGCCGTGTTCTCGCCCGGCTCCGCAGCGGCACGGAAGATGTCGTACCCCGCGTCATTGAGTCCCGCCGCGAGCGCAGGGACATCGGGGGATGCGGGTGAGGGGCGGTCGATCGAAATTTCTGAAGTCGTCATGCACCCAGCCAACAGCAGGACACTGACACCAGCACTGACCCCTGAAGATCGCATTGCTGCCTCCCGCATCGTCGTCTCCTCATTGGCTCCTAAATAAAGAGACGAACCACACCACCGAATCGTTGGGTCCAAACGTCTCCGCCTAACCGTGCGGCTTCACAAGCCCCGTCTCGTACGCGATGACCACCGCCTGCACGCGGTCGCGCGCGCCCAACTTGGCCAGCACCTTGCCTACGTGCGACTTCACCGTGGGCTCCGCGAGGTACAGCTCCTTGCAGACCTCCTGGTTGGACAGCCCCCGGGCCATCAGCAGCAGCACCTCGCGCTCGCGGTCGGTGAGGCACTCGAGCCCCGCACCGTCCGTGGGGTCCGGCAGCGAGCCCGCCAGCCGGTTGAGCAACCGGCGTGTGGACGAGGGCGCGATCACCGCGTCTCCCGCGTGCACCGTGCGGATGGCGGCAAGAAGTTCCTCGGGCGGGGCGTCCTTCAGCAGGAACCCACTCGCGCCCGCCTTGATGGCCGCCACGACGTACTCGTCGAGGTCAAAAGTGGTGAGGATGATGACGCGCGCGTCGGACCCGGAGGTGACCTGCGCGCAAGTGGCGATCCCGTCTTGGCCGGGCATCCGCACGTCCATGAGCACCACGTCGGCCGGCGATTCCGCCAGCGCCGCCAAGGCCTCGGCGCCATCTCCCGCCTCGGCCACGACCTCCATGTCAGCTTGGCTGTCAACCACCATGCGGAAGCCCGCGCGGATCAGTTGCTGGTCATCGACTATCGCAACGCGAATGGTCACTGGTCCTCCTTTTCGGCGGCCGATGCTCGATCGCCCGATGCTTGGGGTGTCGCCTCTTGTTCGCTCGGCTCGGGCGGGAAGCCAGTGGCTTCGGTGGTGGACCCGGCCCCGGCATCGGCGCCAGTTCTGAACGTAGCGCGGAACGGCAACCGTGCGCGCACCAGGTACCCGCCGCCCGCCTTTGAACCGACGTCGAGCGTGCCGTTGAAGACTGCGGTGCGCTCGCGCATGCCAGCCAGTCCCGTGCCCTTGCCGTCCCTGAGAGCCGCCGCGCCCCGGCCGTCGTCGCTCACCGTGGCCGTCACGGCATCGGCTTCCCATTGGAGCTGGACGAACGCGGTGACGGAGGGCCCGGCGTGCTTGAGCACATTGGTGAGGGCCTCCTGGACGATGCGGTAGACAGCCAGTCCGGCGCCAATCGGCATGGTGCGGGGGGTGCCGGTAGTGACGAATGAGACGGCCAGGCCGCCGTCTCGCATGGACGCGACCAGGGTGGGGATGTCCGCAAGACTGGGCTGCGGTCCCAATGCCGCGTCGGAGTCGCTGTCGCGCAGCACCCCCAGGAGGGAGCGCATCTCGCTCAGCGCGGAGCGGCCCACCTCCGCGATGGTCGCGAGTGCGTGCGTGGCCAGCGTTGGGTTCTGTGCTCCCGCGAACCGGCCGCCATCCGCCTGTGCGACCACCACCGACAGCGTGTGCGCGACCACATCGTGCATCTCGCGGGCGATGCGGGCGCGTTCGTCCGAGGCTGCCAGAGCGCGCTCGGCCTCGGTGTCGCGGTCGAGTTGGTTCTCCAGTTTTTCGATGCGCTTGGCCGATGCGCGTAGGCGTAACGCGAGAAGGGCGGCGGTGATTGCCGCCGCCCCCGCTATTGCCCACGCCAGCAACTCCATGAGGTCACTGTAGGGCGGGGGGCGCCGCGGTGCGCTCGCGACGGTCTCTGTCACGCTCGCCACGTCGAAAAGTTCATACTGGGGTATTAACCTGTCGACACTGTCTGAAGCGGGACACTGTCTGAAGCGGGACACTGTGTTGAGGGCGACGCTGTGTTGAGGGCGGCACTGTAAATAACGTGGAGCAACGCCGATGGTTAATGTAGGACAGAAGAGGTGGGGCACAGCATGGGATCTCAGTCGGCACACGAGCGGCGCGCCGGCGCTCTCGAAGACCTGGTGCACGGGCTTGGCGAGCAGGCCGACGAGTTCACCCCCGCGCAGCGTGGCGGTGAGTCTGGACAGGTAGGGCTCCCCGACCGACACCCCGGGGAACACATGCCCGCAAATGTGGCGCCCGCGGGCACAGCCTCGACCGTGATCCTCGACTGCGGTACCTCGCGCAGGTCCGGCTACTCACACGTCCTGTGGATTTCTCCCAGCGCTGACACGATCCTTGGGTCTCACGGTCGTGACCGTCTTGGCGAAGCCATTGGGCACATGCCCGGTGTAAGCGCCTGCGAATGGGACGGCCCGGAGCTGTTGCACTTACGCGCCTCCGGTGCTGACTGGAGCCACCTGCTGGAGAGCGCGCGAGCTGCTGTCGACGAGTTGACTGCAGGCTAAGTCCCGCATCTGTACAACCCTGCGTGTGCGCGCGCCCGGTAGTCTTGCCGCAGACCCCTGTATTGAAGAGAACCCGTTTTGAATTGAACACCTTTCGCCCGCACTCACGAGGAAAACCATGAGCTCCGAAGCGCCCACATTGCCTCCCGCCCATTTGGATACGGTGGACAACGCAGCCGCAAATCCCGACCAGGAGATGCCCTTCGCGGCCCTTGGCTTGAAGCCCGACGAGTACGACTCGATCGTGAAGCTGTTGGGCCGGCGCCCCACCGCCGCAGAGCTCGCCATGTACTCCGTGATGTGGTCGGAGCACTGCTCCTACAAGTCTTCCAAGAATCATCTCCGCCAGTTCGGGGAGAAGACCACCGAGGAGATGAAGAAGTCCCTCATGGTGGGCATTGGCGAAAACGCGGGTGTCGTCGACATCGGCGACAACTGGGCCGTGACGTTCAAGGTCGAGAGCCACAACCACCCCAGCTACGTCGAGCCCCACCAGGGCGCGGCGACAGGAGTGGGTGGAATCGTGCGGGACATCTTGGCGATGGGCGCGCGTCCCGTGGCCATCATGGATGAGCTTCGTTTTGGCCACATCGACCACCCTGACACCCCGCGCGTCGTCCACGGCGTGGTGAGCGGCGTGAGCAGCTACGGCAACTCGCTGGGCTTGCCCAACATCGGCGGCGGGGTTGTGTTCGACTCCTGCTACCAGGGCAACCCGCTGGTAAACGCGTTGTGTGTGGGCGTCATGAAGCACGAGGACATTCACCTTGCCTCCGCCGACGGCGTGGGTAACAAGGTGGTGCTTTTTGGCGCACGCACCGGCGGCGACGGCATCGGCGGGGCCTCGATCCTCGCATCGGAAACCTTCGAGGACGGCGTGCCTACCAAGCGTCCGTCCGTCCAGGTGGGCGACCCGTTCATGGAGAAGGTGCTCATCGAGTGCTGCCTCGAGCTCTTCGCCGCGGATGTGGTGCAGGGCATCCAGGACCTGGGCGCGGCGGGCATCTCTTGCGCGACGTCTGAGCTCGCGTCCAACGGCTCGGGCGGCATGCACGTGTGGCTCGACGATGTGCTGCTGCGCGACCCCACGTTGAATGCGGGCGAGATCCTCATGTCCGAGTCGCAGGAGCGCATGATGGCGGTCGTCACGCCTGAGAAACTCGACGCGTTCATGGCCATCGCAGCCAAGTGGGACATCGAGTCTTCCGTGGTGGGCGAGGTCAACGACTCCGGCCGGCTCACCATCGACCACCACGGCGAGCGCATCGTCGACGTTGACCCGCGCACCGTCGCCCACGACGGCCCGGTCTATGACCGCCCCTTCGCGCGCCCCGCGTGGATGGACGGATTGCAGGCGGACGATGCTTCCTCGCTTACGCTGCCGGCTACCGGTTCCGAGTTGCGCGCCGCGGTGCTGGAGTTGATCGGCAGCGTCAACATGTCGTCGCGCGAGTGGATTTACGGGCAGTACGACCGCTACGTGCAGGGCAACACCGCGCAGGCGCGTCCCGACACCGTGGGCGTGGTGCGGGTGGACGAGGAGACTGGCCGCGGCGTCGCCATCGCCACGAGGTCGAATGATCGCTTCACCAAGTTGGACCCTTATGCGGGAGCGCAGCAGTCCATCGCCGCCGCGTACCGCGCGGTCGCCATCGCCGGGGCCGTGCCGCTCGCGGTCACCGACGGGCTTAACTTCGGCTCGCCCGAGGACCCGGATGCCATGTGGCAGTTCGTCGAG